>VFQP010001197.1_pt1 | contig 36723 bp, 52 predicted proteins | sample 3512351 | NCBI WGS metagenome assembly VFQP01 (sample SAMN10412372, study PRJNA504923) | tailings metagenome | isolation source: Relicate 1 Philex TSF1 revegetated site | place: Philippines: Tuba, Benguet | collected 2017-08-29
TACCTTGCTTGGATGATGCAATGCTGGGTCATATGCATCCATGCCACTCCCACCCAGCCAACGGTCAGGATCAAAACGCATGCCATCCTCCCAACAGTTGATGTATGAGGGGTACATGCTACAGATAATGGTGACATTGCGAGGAATAACGTATCCACCCACCTGAACGTCATGATCGAACACACGGCCGACGCCTGGCACAACTGGGGTCAGGCGCATGGCTTCCTTTACAACCGCATGGAGGTAATCGAGTTTGGATAGTTGGTCATACGTCGGCAAGGGCGGGCTGGGTATGGTCGGGGTTGCCAACAGACCATGACTCTTTAGTTCTTCCACCAGCTTGGCTTCTACGTGTGGGTTGGTTGCCACATGGTAGAGCACATAGGCTAGGGTGTGTCCAGTGGTGTCAAAGCCCGCAATAAACTGCACGCCTGCCTGACTTGCAAGGTACTCTCGTGGATACTTGTTTCCTTTGGCGTCTCGCAAGCGAAACAAATGCGCAGCAATGGACTGGTCGTCTGGGTCATCTGTCATGAGGAATGATGATTGACAGATTGTACGCCAAAGGTGCAGCACCATTCAAATGCATCCCACCTGGATTGCACACAGCTGCTGCTTTGTCCAGCAATTGATCAGTAAACTTGTAGAAATTGTCAAATGAGCGCTGTACTGCGCGCCCTGTGGGTGTTGCCCATATGTACAATGGCCGCAATGGCTGGGTTGTGTACTTTCCCAATTCACTAAGCATGTTGTGCATATCTGGCAACAAATCAACGCCTGGCAACACTGAGTTTCTTCCCTGTTGTGGTTGTGGAGGAAGGGGGTTGTCTTGTGGTGGCATGGAAGCATCAGCAAGCATACAGTACCTCTATGCAGTGCATGTCCAACTTGAAGCCCCATTTGGAAATGATGTCGATGGTTTCCCGCATGAGCAGATTGTCCATGTCTTGATGTATCTGTTTTCCATCTTGTGATAGTCGGGCACACAAGCGCAATGCCATTTCCTGCACCACTGTGAACGCCGCCCTGTGATGTACGTGTATACCCATGCAATACACACCATCATCGCGCACACCGGCTACACAAACAACATACTTGATGTTTTTCTGGGCAAATGCAGGTGCAATGCCCTTGCGTGCAATGCGCCAATTGATGTCATCAGTGTGTTGGCTCACAAGGTTTCGAATGCCCTTGCCACTGGTCAACTATGGTGGAAAATTTGTTGTTTAGTGTGGGTGTGACCAACAGGAGACCCCCTTCACCACGGACCCGTGTGAGAGTGTTGTAGGGTCTATTGGGCTTGTCTGCGTCGCGTGCCGTTAGAACCTTGTGAATGATGATTGGATCATATACAAGGATGATGCGTCGGTACAATACACGCGCAACTAGCAGCGGAGATCCTTGTTGAGACCACTTCAAGTTGAGCCGATGGATCTTGTGTGGTGAATGCATGCCCTCCGTCACCCCAAGCAGCTGTACACGTTGTGGTGATCGTTGTATACATGGCAACCAAGCACAGAAACCTGATCGATGTTATGAACAACATGTGGCAAAATGCATCAACCCACACCTACCCAGTGTGATTGCGGAACATGAGGCAGTCTGTACATGATCAGGGCTTTCCGGACATACTCGATCAGCGCTGGTACTAGCAACGCGATATATGTTGCGGTTGCTGCGCATACAATCCACATTACAATCCACATCACATCGAAGCAGCCGGTCCACGGCTGCTGTGGCATCTCAATTACATTTTAATACGCAAAGAAGCGACATTCATATTGTTACCACGTGATTCACACAATTACATGTTTTTCAACTCGGTCATTAGGTCATCGGCCAAAACACACATGTGGAGGATACATTACAAAGCGTTTCTTGGAATGGCTTGCATGGGCAAGTCATGAGCAGGTTTAAGAGTGATGGCATTGTAGTCTATGGTATCATGATCAAAATCAGGATCAAGCTCAAAGTGGAACCGTGACAGCAAGATGGCAGCAGTGGTGGGCACCGACACGTTGGCAAGTGACTGACCCACACAGTTGCGGGGGCCTGTGTGTGGGGACATCCATTGGCACTGCATAGTTGCTATAATATGGTCATAAATCCACACAAAATACCTTCAGCAAAGGGTGTAAAACGCTTGGGCCCGCCATCTACCTTGGACTCCAACCCTGGCACGTGTGGCGGTGGGAAGAGCAGCGCAGAGAGCCCAGAAGGAGATTGTGGTGCATCCAAGAGGAATGAATGGCCATACTCTTCCTTCGGGAGCACCTGTGGTGTGAGTAGACGCGTGTCGCACATTATGTGCATGCATCACCACCTGCCGACCACAACATACCTTGCTTGGATGATGCAATGCTGGGTCATATGCATCCATGCCACTCCCACCCAGCCAACGGTCAGGATCAAAACGCATGCCATCCTCCCAACAGTTGATGTATGAGGGGTACATGCTACAGATAATGGTGACATTGCGAGGAATAACGTATCCACCCACCTGAACGTCATGATCGAACACACGGCCGACGCCTGGCACAACTGGGGTCAGGCGCATGGCTTCCTTTACAACCGCATGGAGGTAATCGAGTTTGGATAGTTGGTCATACGTCGGCAAGGGCGGGCTGGGTATGGTCGGGGTTGCCAACAGACCATGACTCTTTAGTTCTTCCACCAGCTTGGCTTCTACGTGTGGGTTGGTTGCCACATGGTAGAGCACATAGGCTAGGGTGTGTCCAGTGGTGTCAAAGCCCGCAATAAACTGCACGCCTGCCTGACTTGCAAGGTACTCTCGTGGATACTTGTTTCCTTTGGCGTCTCGCAAGCGAAACAAATGCGCAGCAATGGACTGGTCGTCTGGGTCATCTGTCATGAGGAATGATGATTGACAGATTGTACGCCAAAGGTGCAGCACCATTCAAATGCATCCCACCTGGATTGCACACAGCTGCTGCTTTGTCCAGCAATTGATCAGTAAACTTGTAGAAATTGTCAAATGAGCGCTGTACTGCGCGCCCTGTGGGTGTTGCCCATATGTACAATGGCCGCAATGGCTGGGTTGTGTACTTTCCCAATTCACTAAGCATGTTGTGCATATCTGGCAACAAATCAACGCCTGGCAACACTGAGTTTCTTCCCTGTTGTGGTTGTGGAGGAAGGGGGTTGTCTTGTGGTGGCATGGAAGCATCAGCAAGCATACAGTACCTCTATGCAGTGCATGTCCAACTTGAAGCCCCATTTGGAAATGATGTCGATGGTTTCCCGCATGAGCAGATTGTCCATGTCTTGATGTATCTGTTTTCCATCTTGTGATAGTCGGGCACACAAGCGCAATGCCATTTCCTGCACCACTGTGAACGCCGCCCTGTGATGTACGTGTATACCCATGCAATACACACCATCATCGCGCACACCGGCTACACAAACAACATACTTGATGTTTTTCTGGGCAAATGCAGGTGCAATGCCCTTGCGTGCAATGCGCCAATTGATGTCATCAGTGTGTTGGCTCACAAGGTTTCGAATGCCCTTGCCACTGGTCAACTATGGTGTACATGTTGTCGGTTATTGGCATACACATGGTCAACTTCTTCTGTAATACAAGCAACCGGTGCACACCATGGCATCATACCCTTGTAAGTGCATGGTACATGTCAGGCTTGTTTGCGTCACGTGCGGTCAAGATCTTGTGGTTGAAGACTGGATCGTACACAGCAATCAGGTGTCTGTAAATCACACGAAACCCCACAAGTGAACCAGCACGGGACCATTTGCGGTTGAGGCGGTGGATTTGGTGCGGTGCCTTCATGCCACTGGTAACGCCCAGCAACTGATGGAGAAGGCTGGTGTATGGCTATGGAGAGAGAATGTTTTTGCTGCAGCTCCCCGCATACCCAATGATCAAGTTTGCATCGTGGGAGCCTTTGCATCATGATGGTAGTGCGAACATATTCTACAATTAGAGGGCCTAACAAAAGCACCAAAATCAGGGCAGATGCCAGCCATGGCCATGTGCGTATTGCAGCCTCAAACAACTGCATGGTTGTTGCCAAACGCTTCTTACCTATGGCAAATGAGTTTGAGGATACGTTTGCTCGAGGAATTACGCATGCGAAAGTGAAATAATCGTCTAATAAACACAATAATGTTTCCACACACTGGCCCTGACCCAGTACAAGTCATGCAGTCAAGATAAATTGTGAGACCACGTCCACCTGTTCACGTGACAACAACGATGCAAGGCGTTCCAGGTCTTCTGTCTTGGTGGTCATGCCCTGCAAACGTCGCCATGACGCGCAGACCCCGTTGACCACCCCCAGCAAAAAGCGGTGGTGCTCATCCTGGTTGTCACTCCTGTGTGGCATTTACGATGCGGTTGATTGCATGTCTGTACAACATGGTGGAGCAGAAAACGCATACTTGTTGTGGGCCTTGGCATGGGAGGTCATGCTGTCTGGCACCTGTGCCACCAGTGCCTGCAGCTCTGTTGGAAGCAGCTGTACATCTTCTTCCTGCAACTTGAGCTCCTGATGGTGTGTGTGGTTTGGAAAACATACAGATGATACGTGTCCAAGCGTGCAGCAACATGGAACACCCACCACACACTTTGAGTGCACTTGCCAGTTGCTGGCGGCGTATACGTGTCTCATGACGCTGCAAAGGTTGCCACAGTCGCTGCAGCACCGTACGCACAGTTGCAGGGTCCAGCTCTGTGGTGACATCAATTTGCCGGCGCCCCATGGTTGCTTCTGCAGTGATGGCGTCCTTGAGAATGGTGAGTGTGGGGAGCAATTCGGTTGTAAACACTGCTGCATGTGCCGACACCTCACTGTGTGTGTGTGTTGTACGTACGGTGTTGTATTCTTTTGTTGCTAATGGCTGATCTGTCCCACACAACCCACCATGTCAACTGACACCCCAACAACGTGTTGGTATAGTGCAGCACCATGCTGCCACCACCCGGTGGTTGTGCAGGTACGTCTGGCAGCACATTACACAGCCACCCGTGCATTTCCAGTGCTGCAAAGTCCCCAGTAATACGAATGCGATTGGTAGGTAGTTTCGGTTGCTGCACACTTGGTTGCTCTACGCGTGCATGCAGAGACAGGGGCTTGAGGCTGCGTGTGAGCATGGGGCATGTTTCAATAGACAGGGTGGGCAATACCAGCGCCCGCAGGACCCCACTGGCCCCTTCTGGACAATAGACCTTGAGCTCCACACGACTGGTGCTCTCCTGACACCTGTGCAAGAGTGTAGTGATTATGTGTGAGCATACACCACGCAACGGGAGATGTAGGTGCACACGTACCGTAGGGTGGCAATGGTTTGATTGCCGTTGAAGACATCAGGTGGAGATGTACTTAAAATGCCAGACGCACCCTCCCCCTCACGTATGGTGAGCAACGCATCCGATTGCAGGGCAATACTGTGAATGGGGCTCCCACACTCAATGGTCCACAACCAACAGTGCTGCTGTGCATCATAAGCCCACGAGTCCTGGAGGTGCAAGTCAACTGGAGTACATATCTTAACACTGCACGGAGGAGTAACACATACAACAAAACAACATCAGCACCTTTACTGTTGCCCGCTGCACAAGGGGCCTCCCATGCTTTTGCACAAGTCCATTGTACTGTTCTCGCTGAGCATTGACTGTTGCTCGTAGACGCTCCACTTCCACTTTGAACACCTCCAATTGCTGCTGTAATGGTGCCTACAAAGGGGTGGTGTGTGCGTGGTGTGCATGATGGGTATATACCAGGTTGTATGCTTCGCAACCATCAATACCCAACCATTTTGAACAGGACCCCGCCACCACCAAAACACAACAACCCCATATTAGTACCTGTTGTATTCCTCCAGCCAGGGCAGTCAATATGGGCACGCTGCCTGCTGTGTAGGCCAAGACACGACCACTCTGTGTATGTGCCACAATACACATGGTACCTGCATCCAGTGCATGCCCAGCATCCAGATTCACTACTGCATCGCCCACTTTGTTGCTACAACACAAGAGCAGCTCATTGCTCTCAGTGGCCCGAAACACCTGCAGCAAGCTGGATTCATACGCAACCACAAGCTCTCGCGTGCTCGCACCAGTCAGGCCCAACATGCTGTGCAGTGCAGTGACTGCACCAGTAGACTGCTGTGGTGCCTGCCTGCTCAGCAGGGTCATGCCCTGGGCGGTGATGGCCAGGCGACCCCAGGCACCATTGCGGCACCCAAATGCCAGTTCACATTGCACCAGGCCAGAGCCCCGCGCAGAGGGACCCTCTCGCTGAAAGCGCAGGGCAGTGAGCGGGCTCCGCAGTGGGGCCTCAAAGTGAAGGGCATTGCGCAGCACGACTCGCAGTATGCCATCTGCGCATCCCAATACAATGCAATGCTCGGCACCACCCGCCATGGGCACGTATTCGCAGCACGTGATGTCAGCAGGGCATGTTACGGTGGCCAATGCACGGTCGTTGTCATAACAAAACACAGAGTGCTCGCCGATAATCCACATGTTCGTGTTGCATACAATGACTTGCTGGATCTTTTCACCCAGGGCGGGCTCTATGCGGTAGAACTCCTTGCCTTTCTTTGTGAGGCCACGCACCTTTGAAAGGGGATAACGAGTACGGCGTATTGTCAACAATGATTGCAAGATGGTAAACAAAGCATGTGCTACACCACGTACAGATCGTTCTGTGGTGACAAATATCTTGTCACGTTGGCTGACACCTCGACCATAGCTGACGCTGGAAAACTGTGGAGTTATGCATGTGTGCTTGCCAATGGTGGGCTAGGGTAATGAACAGCTGCATACCTTTTTGCCTGCCATGCTGTGGCGGAACGACCATTCAAATGCTCCAGTCTTGACACTGAAAACCTGTGGCGGGATCATCATGTGATCCCACGACTCTGTGGGCCGTTGTGAAAAACGTGGTCATTCACACACCTGCAGCATGCCCGATGCATCTGCAACAGCAATTTTCTGTGCCTGGCGCTTGTCTGTTGGCAACAGCTGTGTGAGAAAAGCAACATACTGTGATGTTGCACCTGTGCTTCGATGTTCTGCACAACACGTCGTGCCTTCATGCAGCCTGGCATTGCTGCTGCGGTTTGCAGCAGGCTATGCCACTCCAGCTTCAAGTCCATTGTGAGTTTTGGCACACAACCAAAAAGTATCGATCGCTGATGATCTCCCTGGTACGCTACTGCTGTCTTTCGTTTGGGCTATGTGCACGCCGATGCTGCTGCGATAACAAAAAAACTGTTTTGTACAAAGTGCAGGTTCTATTCCGGAATTCAATTCCAGGTCTTTTTCAGCAGGGTTTTTTGGCGGGAGCACATAGCAACCCCAACGTGCCTCGGCTTTCATGCATGTTATTATCATCATGGCAACAACCCTCAAACAAGTGTGCTTGCACCGGTGATGCATCGTGATGGTCGACCGTGATACAGCCCTTTTAGACGTGGAAGCGCTGCTAGAGGACGTACAAGACCCTTTACCCACCGAGGAGGAGCTGCATGCACAGTGTTTGGCACTTTTTAAGTGGTTGGATGCAGATGGGGATGGTAGGCTCACCACAACGGAGCTGCAAGCTGCACTTGAAGGTTTGGGGTTGCCAAATGGCAATGCCTATATACGCGACCTCATGTCCCAGGTGATGGGTTGACATGATAGTGTGTTGCATATGAGTATACAAGCACTTTTTGTGATCACATGCAACAACCTAGTATCACCTTCCTCATGCGTACACACACACACAGTACGACGTTGATGGTGATGGGGCGGTGACATTCACAGAGTTTGAAATGTATGTACAGCGCAAGGAGCGCATACTATGGGATGCATTTCGGCGTGTTGATGTTGACAAAAACGGCCATTTGGACCGCCATGAAGTACAGCGTGCATTTCAAGGTGTGTGTGGGGCCTTTACTAGCACACAACACATACACCCATTCACACCAACACATACACCCATACACACACCACTCTTGACACCCATACACACCACGCAGGCTTGGGTTTGGCGGTAGAACCAGCAGACGTCACACGTCTCATGCGTCTCCTAGACGAAAACAATGATGACGTCATCAGTTATGCCGAATTCAAGCGCTTTGCCGTCCTCCTGCCTCAAAACCATATGCGAGGGCGTGGTATACTTGCAGCAATGATGGACAGTGCAGACTGGCATGAGAGCATGGAGTATCGATTGTGTCATATACCAGCATCGCAACCAGTTGCTCGATTTCTAGCTGGGGGGGTGGCTGGGGCAGTGTCGAGGACAGTGGTGGCCCCTTTTGAACGCCTACGGTAAGGGGGGTGAAGGGTGTGTTGGGATTTTGCTGTGTGTCTCTGTGAGGCGTATACAACCTGTACAATTATGCACAGTACAATTATGATGGCAGACCCAACAGCAAACAAGCTCATACCAACCATGCGAAGAATGTGGCTTGATGGTGGTCTTGTGGGCATGTTTCGGTATGTCTTTTTTTCCTTGTTTGCCCTTCTTTTGTACATACTCTTCTTTTGTACTTGCTCTTTTTTTGTACATGCTCACGTTTGTACATGCCTTACATGCCCTTTTTTTGTGTGCTCACACACAGTGGCAATGGCATGACAGTGCTCAAAGTCTTTCCTGCGTCTGCCATTCAATTCGCAGTGTATGACAGCATCAAGGATGCACTACTGGGAGCATCTCAACATAGTGCGCCACAGTTGAGCACGGTGCAGCAGCTGGGTGCAGGCATGGCAGCAGGTGCTGCTGCAACAATGGCCACATACCCGTTGGAAATGCTACGGTGTGTGGTGTGTGATATTAGTGATGATGTGTAATACTAGCAACACACATATGAGTTTGTAGGTATAATGCTCATGCGATGTCTCCCACACACCACATCATTTTCACAGCCACATCCATGCATCCATACACATCAACATCCACAAAACACACCCACACCGCACACCCACACCTCACAGCACTCAAATTTCTGTTGGTCACACTGGCAGCCCCACTGGCAGCACCATGGGGTATGCTACCATCATACACAACCTTGTGCAACAACGGGGTGTGCGTGCATTGTACCAGGGTTTCACACCAGGGCTTGTGAATAATAGCATGACACAAGCACTTGGGTTTTGCTTTTATGAGGTGTGTGGAGATGATGTATGGAGAGGTGATGTGTGGAGGTGATGTGTTGGTCGAAAGGTACCCACATTGTACACCATCACAGGGCTTGTGTGCTGGGTATCGCACACACATCAGCCATGGTGAGGCACTCAGTACGAGCACAAGGGGCCTGCTGGGGGGTGTCGCAGCGTTTGGGGTGATGACAGCCACCATGCCACTTGAGGTGGTGATGCGGCGAATGCAGGTGGTATTGTTGCTGTTGATGATGATGGGGGTGATGGTTGTGTGTGTTGATGCGCACACCACGCACACACACACACAATTGCATCCACACAGGTTCAAGGCAGCCCCGGGTATCCAACGCGTCACACAAGTGGGTGGCAACTTGCGACATGTATGCTGCGGGAAGAGGGACTTGCATCTTTTTGGCGGGGGTCGCTTTCATCTTATATGAAGGTTGTGCCCTCCATTGCAGCTGTTCGGTTTCTGTACGAGGGATTGGTCTCGTGGTATGGGATTGGGGGGGTGCGACGATATCGACGAGCAGAGGACGCATCGTGATACAGCTGTGGGTATGCTGCTGTGTGTGCAATATTGTGTGTTTATCTACAGTGTCATATGACTAATCGTTTGTAATTTGGTTGATTACTCGTGAATGTGTACATCTGTAAATCTGTGATCGGGCAACACATGTACTAAACCTTGTACACCGCGTATAAGCTAGCCTTGCACAGACAGCGCTGTAAACCCAACAGGGTGTGTGCCTCCATACATTGCATTCTATACAATAATAGCAGTAAACCCTAATGAAATGTGTCAACTCTCAACAGCTTGTGTGCAACTGCATGGCAGGCCCTGGGGCGGAACCATTCTGTTGCGTGGCGCCACACACCATGTTGACCCAGGTAGAGCCAATTGCGTGTCCAACAGTCCCAATGTAATGCACTCCATCCAAACTCAACTCTGCAAGTGGCTCCGCTATGCTATGACTGTCCAATATCGGTATCCCATCAAAAATCCTCGCTGCCAATCCATTTGCTGCTTGTACATATGGCAGTGAATGAAAAGATGCAAACTGCAACCCATTCGGGTTTCTGTGTGTTTGATTGGGGAGATACATTGTGGTATAAACATATGTGATGAGCACATGCAAGGCACTCTATAGACACCGCCTCCTAGACATACTTGTATGGGTGGCGAAAGCGGGCATGCCGTATTGGGTGTGCCATAATGGTTGCCCAATACACACGCTTGCCATTAACACGCAGCACATCCGCAAAAAACCGTGCTCTGGTGAACAATTGATACAATTGACGCTGTGTAAAGGGCCCCCCTTGTCTCCGCTGCATAAAAAAGCTCAAATGCCAGTGCCCCGCTGACAGTACAACATCTGTACAATCATCAAGGTCCTTTATGCGCACGTGGGCATTGGCATGCACATCCTTGTCATCCGATGGGGGCTCTGGATCATCGTCCATCAAAAAGTGACCCCATGGCGTCCAGAAGAAGCGCGTTTTGGGTGGCTCATTGTCATTGCTGTGCCAGTCGCCATAGTTGGTTTCATCTGGCACAAACCCTCGTTGAAAGCCCCACAGGAAATTAGTCAAGTAGCGTAGGTGTGAATCCCCCACCAGACACATGCGTCGTGTGGCAAAGCATGCTTCATAGTCAACCTTTTTTAAGGGGGAGAGTTGTTGTGATGGTGGGCATGATGTGATTGTATTTCAGGTGTGCACGTGCTGTGCACTTGGTAACAAAGGTAACAAATGTTTGTTTTTTTAGCTGCACACCAATGGTATCCACAAGTGTATGTGTGTGTTGTGTGTATGTATTTCACCTCACACAACCTTGAGCGGGTCCAGCAACGAACAGCCCCACGGCTGGTATTGCAACTGACGCGTATCCACACGTTTGACATATTCGGCGAGCTTCTTGTTGGGGCATTTCTTAGGATCATAGTTTTCTGTGGTGGGTTGTACAGGTGGAGTTGCCCAATACAATGCAGCCTTGTAGTACAAACACACCGCCCACACACCAACCTTGAAATGATGTCCCATCATCATCATCTGCATCAATAATACATGTCTCTTGCACTAGCTGTGCATCTGCTGCCACCCAACGGCCATGCATGCTCCGTGCTTGACCATTCTCTCCAAAATCACACACGGGACACTGCCCCGCGTTGTCATCAGGAATGACCCCACGACACCCGCCACGCACGCCTCCATCACCTCCACCATGTGCCATGTCAAGTACAAGCATGCGGTTTTGCTTTTCCATGATGCTGGATTCGTCTGTTGTAAAGTTGCTGTACAGGTGCAAGAGCTCGACCTTGTAGGCAGTCCCGGGGGCCAGGGAGACACCCGCATAGGCTGCTCCGTTGTTGCAATAGGAGAGAAAAGGTGTCCATATTTCAGCTCCAATGACCCGCAGGCGGTAGGCGTTGCGTGAGTGGGGGGCAGACGCGTTGGTGTCATGTATGACCAACACGTGGGTGAGTCCGTGTAGCTTCTGCTGGTTGACTGGAACGGTGCACTGCCAAACAGTCACACTTGTCAGCGACTCCAGGTTGTGCTGGGTGCAATGGCTTATTTCGGCAATCAGCTGCAGCAACTGACAGCCGTGTCCGGCGAGTCCAACGTCGGCATGTACACCATGGTGTACAACAACAATAACGATTGTCATCCAGCGCCACCAAGCCATCGTTCATGCTTGGGGGGCTAGACTATGCCATTGGTGCGGTTGTCACTGTGCGTTATTAAGGAAGTACTACATGAAACATCGTAAGTGTAGACAGAGCGTTCTGTGACGTTTTTGCAGCTTTTTGCGCCAAAGAAAAAATGCAGTTTGCGCGAGCGCTTCCTAAAGTGGAGCTGCATGCGCACATCAACGGATGTTGCCGACCTTCAACTATTCAATCCCTTGCTGATCTTGCAGGTGTAGATGCAAGCCAAGCAAAACTGCTCTCCCCTGCCACAAAGAAATCCCTGAGTGATTGCTTCAAGCTGTTTGACCTGGTGCACTCCTTGACCACGAAATTGGACGTCATCACGCGCATCACCCGTGAGGCATGTGAAGACTTTGCTGCAGACGGTTGTGTGTTGCTGGAGCTCAGAACCACTCCCAAGGTGGGTTGCCCCTGTATGTGGACACTATCACATGCACACCAGCACATGCACCCCCACACCCCCACACACTCACACACCGACACACTGTACACACAGCATCGCCCCGAGCATGGCATCACCAAGGCAAACTACATTGATGCTGTCCTGCAAGGCATTCGTGAGTTTCAGTCAGCAAAAATGACAGCAACCCCCTCAATGTTGGTGAAACTCTTGTTGAGCATTGACCGCAGGGAGGATGCGCATGCCAGCATGGAGACTGTGCGCCTTGCGATACACCATGCGTCACAGAACAGTCCAGTGGTTGGCATTGATCTCTCAGGCAACCCAACAGTGGGTTGTTGGGAGACATGGCTGCCTGCACTCACAGCTGCGCGGGATGCAGGACTGTGCATTACGTTGCACTGTGCAGAAGTAGTCAACCCAGAGGAAACCAGAGCAATGTTGGAGTTTGTGCCTGATAGACTGGGTCACATGTGCTGTTTAAATGATGCACTGCAACAGCAATTGTTCAAGGTGTGTGTGGCTGTGGGTGTGCAGCAGCGCGCTGTTGTTGTTGTTGTTGCTAATCATACATGTGTGCATGTGTATCTGACAATCTAATGCAATCACACATCACAGCTGCGTATCCCTGTGGAGTTGTGTTTGACCAGCAATGTCATGACTGAAAGTGTGCCCAGTGTGGAGGACCATCACTTGGTTGACTTTGTTGCTGCTGGGCACCCTGTCATACTGTGTACAGATGACACTGGTGTGTTTGACACTTGTCTTTCACAGGAATACACACTTGCAGCAGGTGCATTATCTTTGACTGATGGGGTGACTGATGGGGTGACCATGAAGCAGCGGCTGTTTGACTTGGCAGTGGGTGGTGTGTCCCATGCGTTTGTGAGCAGGGAAGAGCGGCACGCTGTGCTGTCATGCTTTGCACGCTTTGCATCAGAACATGGGTTGGTGTTTGATGGGTATAATGCAGTGCGATGCACCTGATGACTTTGTATTATTTGGTGTGTGTGAGGAGCATGATGTTGTGTTCCCTGTTGTTTGTGTACATTGTGTGTTACATCATTGTGTGACCTAGATGTCCTACATGCATGCAATTCAAACTAAATTGACCTACCCAATTACAATGACAAAAAAAAATGGGCGCACATGTGCAACATGCTGCATACTTGTAAAGTACGTTGCAATGCCATTGGTATTGTGTGAAAAGTACCATTCACCACCTAATGATATACACTACAGTAATGCACAAAACAGTACATCTGTGCTTGAGGACCATCATCATTCATAATCAAAGTGTTGGTGTGTAACTCGATTAAAAAGTAAGCAACAAAACTCAAGGTGCAGTGGAGAATGGGTGGGGGACAAACAGGAAATGCATGCGTCTCTGCACCTTGGTCATGTAATACGTTGTATGCACCACTGTGATTCATGCTGCTGTACTGCATTGGTCACGTCATGAATACTTGCAGTCATGGGCTGTGTGGTGTGTGCGGGGCGAATAAGCAACGGGTCAACGCACACACACCATGATTACACCCTTCAACACACTCACCATGGTAAATGTATATGAGCGATCAGGCCCCTCTACTGCCACATGCACATCACGGCGACCCCCCTTGCACCATGACCATCCACACCCTTGTCGTACAAGGACAGCTGCGAGGGTGAGCCATGCGTGTGCTATTCGCAGGTGAAACAGTGCTATGTGCACCACGAGGCGTAGTAGAATGTCTATCAACCACCAGCGGGGGCGCTTTTCTGTGTGTGCATAATAAAGCGTGTTTGAACACTACTATGTTTTCATTCTTTTATACACCACTAATAGTCACTACAACAACTGAAATATTCCAACAAACGCACCATACACCACCATACGCAGAGTGTCCACAGACACCCCTGATTGTGTGTGGACTGCTGCTATTAGCTGGCCTATGGTCACGTGTGCCCCACATGACAGGGTCATGTGTGGGATGCTGCTGTACAGATCAGCATGTATGACACAGCTGTTGCCGTACGCTTCACTTGTATGAATTTGAAGTACAAGAAGGAGGTGCTGCTGTAGCCATGCAAGCACACCAACACCCCTGTGATGGTGTGTGATGGTAGGTGGTACAATGTGCATGGACACCCACCCACCCACCCGCCCGCACACACACCGGAATTCACGTCCCAGCACCTCTGGCATCACCAAGTAGGATGCCCACCCTGCAATCTGCTGTACCCCAGACAGCTGCTCCTTGTTTGTTGTGCCTGGGGTTTTGCGTGAGAAGCTGCGGGCAAAGCTGCGTTTCAGAGAGGTCACAGAATAATCACCACTACCAGTGGGTGGGGTTTCTGTGTATAGAGGTGATCTTGGGGTGGGATTTGGTGGGATGAGGAAACACACACACAGCGCATCGATATAGGGGAATGACACATCAACGTGCACGTGAGCATACCATGGACCCGCAGTGTGATACGATGGGAGGGTGCCCGACACGTTGCCATGCACCAGTACTTGAATTCCAGCACGTTGGTGTCCTCATGCTGTTTTGGCAAAACATGAGGTAAAGTGCAGTCTGCATACACACGATCATCAACAAATGCCACCACACACCACATGATGCGTGTGCTCCTCTCCATTGCGTCGGCGCAACACGACTGGTATGGTCATAGCAGGAGGGGCGTGTGGCCCTGGAGATCGCATCAACGTGGAATAAGGGGATGTTGTTGGCGGTACAACACGCCCAGAAGAGGGGCTGGGCACCAAGACACGACCCCCCTGTGGGGTGGCATCACGGTGAGTGGTGGTGCCGAACAATCGACCAGGTAGTGACAACCATCCCTCACTGCTGGGTGGTGTAGCGGGGGGCTGCTGTGTGAGACCCATGGAGTTTGTCATTGCAGGCAAGCCCTCCAACGAAACTCGCAGAGTCGCCGATGGGGTTATGGGCAGGATGAGGGTTGCTTGTGTCGTATATGTTGAGGGTTTGGGCATCAGTATGTGCGGTGATGATTTGTGTGGTGCGTCAAACGTCAATGAACGCCGTGTATTGGTTGTCTGCATACACTCAGGGTTGATTGATGACATGCATATGCTGATGGGAGCTGCTGCAGTCCTTTTTGCTATATACACCTTGTGCGGATCTGTTTATCAGGACGAGACTGCTGTACGAGACTGTTATGTGCCTGTCAGGATGCAGGAGATGTGATCAGGTTTCGTCGGAGCACTGCTTTCATTTTTGCTTTGATTCATCTGTTGTGCAATGTTTCGTGCACAGAGGTAGAATGACAAGCAGCATCAAAACCATATGGTTTTATGTTGCAAATTTGTTGTGTTAACGCCGGCCCCTCATGCATGTTTTTTACATCAAGATTTGCGACATGTGCCTCACATTTGCAACCAACTCGTGAAGGTAACAACGTCACAACAAAGCTCGCCACAGGTGGAGCTCTGCATCCACACATCGGAGGCCATCACATCCACATCTCGCCAACCAAAAACACAGCTCATACCATCGTGGTGCATTCGTATTACGTCGGTGAATTGTATCAGCGGTTTTCAGTCACGGATACGCGTGAATTTCTACTTTGACCAGGGATTGTGCCCATCCATACGCGTAGTTTGCACTTGCGCGCACATATCATCGTGCATTTGTACATTGGAATAGCATAGGGGTGACAAATCAGCACTTGAACGACACTTTTCGACACACCAGTAGCAGTGATCATTTATACATCCCCATGCGCAAGGTGTGAAGTTGCTGTACTCAGAAATACCTCACAGTATACACACAATCATCATGCTTTCTTGCCAACAACAGATACTATTGCTCCTTGTAGCGCTGGTTGCTCTTGCATCAGGCACTGCAGATGCAGCCCGCACCCGGCAACGCCTGCATGCCCGTGCAAAGATGCGCATACGCACCAAGGTCAAGCATGTCACTTCCAGCCAGGCAGGTGCACAGGGTGCACAGTTTTTGGTGCGCAGAACACCAGAGTGGCCAACTGCCCCCTATGCATTGAAGCCCGTGCGCAACTTTGTCAAGGCAGAGGTGGGTGATGTGATGACAAAACAACAGCATGGCATTGGTGCACAATATGTTTCTCATACCCAGGGCATTCACCTCACACTCAATGGCAAGCCATGGTACTTTGCTGGCACGAATGCGTTCAACCTTGCACAATACGAAGCATACGAAGAAGAGGTATGAAATACGGGTGGACACGTGCTTCCCTCCCCCCCACCCACAAAACCCCTTTCAAAATACAGGAAATTGATCGCGCCCTCAAAATGCATGCAGTGCACGGTCTCAAAGTCTTGCGCATTTTTGCATTTTCCAACGGTCTCAACATGAGCAACATTGCCACCTATTACGCTATACAACCTGTGTTGGGTCACTACAGCGAGGTCCCCCTGCAGCGCCTCGACTACATACTTGCAACGGGTGCCCGCTATGGCTTGCGCTTCATCATGGTGCTGGGCAACTACGAACCAGAGCTGGGTGGCATCAAGTGGTGGACGGAATCGGTTTTGGGAGAAGGGTCCGACCCACAGCTATTCTACACGAATTCCAAGGTCAAGGCTGCGTACAAGGCCTACCTAGCCATGCTCATCCGCCGCAACAACACCATCAATGGGCGTCGCTATTCAGACGAACCAGCCATCCTGTCGTGGGAGCCCATGAATGAGCCCCATACCTTGGATCAGTTTGAGGTGCGGCGTGGGCAGCCTGCGGGGCGCATGGTGTGGCGGTGGCTTAATGAAATCACAGCACACATCAAGCGACTGGACGGCAACCATTTGGTGGGGACTGGAGAGGAGGGGTATCGCACCTCGGGCAAGGTATTATTGGGTGCATTTGTGTGGGGGCGGTTATCAGTCTCATCGCCATTTTTACACACTCCCTCAACAGATGTGTCAGCCATACTTTCACTGGATCAATGGCGGGGACAAGGGCGTTGACTTTGTAGCAAACATCAACCTTCCTAATGTTGACTATGCCAGGTACCTGGGTGTGTATTTTGCCTAGTGTATACGACATATCCATGTACAATGACCATCACCACAGTGTGCATGTCTACCCTGACAACTGGGAAATTCCTGTAGAGGCGTTTGACTGGGTGAATGTCAACTTTATTCAAGACAGAGCAGCACTGGCACATGCAGCAGGCAAACCCATCATCATCGAGGAATTTGGTGTGCGTGCAGACTACCACCCACGTGGCAGGTGCGTCTGGGGTTGTGCTGATATCATGCATGTGTCCCTGTGAAGACCTCTTTGCACCGAGGGTTGAATGTACTCACAGGGACCCTGTGATCCAGAGTCTGTCATGGGCAGCAAATGAAAACGACTTTGCAGGCACCATTGTGTGGCAACTGTGGCACAAGGACATTACCTATGACGTGTTTACTCGGTATGATTTCACGTACAATGCAAGTGGGACATTGGCATTTCTGGAGCAGGTGGACTACACCAATGCAAGGGTATGGTTGCTGCTCACAAGTGCAGTGTGCCACAGTGCTGTTGCAACACATATCCCTGCCAAACACTCAGAGTGCTGGAATAGAAAAGCCCATTCCACCTCGATACACCAATCGCACCATGGAGCGAGAGTGTGCCTGCAACGATGTCACGCCACCCACCGAAATCTACAACTGCACACTGCAGCGACAATTTGGACGTTGCAATGAGACGTGGATGATAGAGGTGTGGCCACCACTGTGCGATGCACTCGAGGGGGACGGTGGCTACTGTGCACGATCATGTGGGAGATGCAGCTGCCCAGGGGACCCCCCGCTGCCACCACTGCTCGATGACAAGGTCAAGATGGCGATGATGAAGGAACAGATGCGCATGCATGCCTTGGGGCTGTCTACTGGGCAAGGGTGGCTTGTGAGTAACGGCGGCAAGCAGACTCGGCACAATGGTGTACCAGAGGGGGGAGCAGAGGGGGATGACCGGTTGGTGGGCGGGGTGCCTGAGTACTGGTTGGCAGAGGGGGGTGGGGGAGAAGGGTCTAGCAGCACTGATAATGTGGGTGCACAAGAGCATGCAGCTTCGTAGAGTTGGTGTGCGCTGTTGTGTTGTTGGTGATGATGATCCATACAGCGGCATCAATAAATGCCCATCAATTTTATTCGTTTCTGCTGTTGTTTAGTAGCATGTGCTGTGACGAGCAGTAAATTACAGTGTGCACTACTGCAGGAAAGAAAGAATACATCTTCCGTGCACAGCTTAATCCTGGTGGTCACGTTGGGTTACCTCTTCTCCAGACATGTCACGGGTGGGGCCACCTGCCTGTTTGCGTGCCTCCTTTCGTGCACGCCGCTTGTCCTGCATGGATGCAACAGTGGCCTTGCTCTTGTCCAGTGCTTGTTTGGTTGCCACCAATGCCTGCTTGCTCTTGGTCTGTGGGTGTGTTGTGTAGGTGGTGATGCATTGACGTACACCAAGTGCACACAAACCAGCACAGTACCATGGTTGTCATTGCCAAGGTGGCAATCTTGCCCTGCATCTGCTCTTTCAGTGTCTTTTTGCCCTTGGCAGATGCCTCCACATCAATCAGGTCATCACCCTCGGATGTGCCAGCAGTAGTCACCGCCACGGGGGCTGTTGCGGGCTCCTGCACGTTTGCATGCTTGGCAGCCATAGCAGCCCTGTGCAGCTCCTCTTGCAGCTCTGCTGAAGGCGGCTCATCGCTGGTGGTCAGGTGACAAAACGCTGCGTCGTCCACAGCCACCCCACCCTGACGCTGTGTATCGTCATCCAGCTGTGTGTGGGGGGGTGAAGGTATATTGGTGTGGGTGACTGTTCAGCTGCCCCATTACACGGTGTGATATTACCTGCAGGGCATCCATCGTGTTGTCGTGATCACAAGAACCGGCATCCACTGTCACCCGCTGTGTTCCTTGAATTGTAATCGATGGCTTGCTGCTCGCATTGAGAGGTACTGATGCGTCATCCGTGGGCACAGCGTCCATCGATGCTGCGTTGTCGTTGATGTTGTTCACGATTGATGCTATGTGGGTGTTTGCGTGGTTGTTGGAAGAGCGACGGCTGTACTGATTATTGTGAGCAACTGTGATTTTAGAATACAGTACTGGAATAGTAATCTCATGCACAAGGAATTCAAAACAGCAGTGAAGTGCAGGTTGATCTTCGCAACATTGACCAGCCAAAACAAGGTTCACAAACATTATAATACTGGTTTATGCTTCATACACGTTGGTAACTACATCACAACAACATTAGTATAATGATGACGCATGCTCCACAACCAAACTGCAGGATCAGCATGCACAAGGAACGAGTTTGCAGCAGCTCGCTATGTTCCACCCGTGAGCATTATCACCCAAGACAACGCAAGCATATGCTACATGCATTAAGTGTACACAAGGTGCTACACTTTGCTTGTGCACAACAACACCTAGCACATTCCATCCACACCTTCTTGTTCATCACCCACAGCAACACCCACAGCAACCACAAACGGTGCACACATCAGCCACTGTGACAGGTAGAGAGCAGCACTGTAGCAATGAGCGTGGTGTACTACAGGTATGTGTTTGCCATCAGCAATGATGAGGCGATGCTCACGAGCGCCCACCCCATCCCAACATACACACCACAGGTAGTGCATGCAGCTACTGCAGAGCACATCAGTGCATATGATGAGATTGTGTCGGGCACTGCGCGCAAATACATCATGATTAGTGGCAAGGGTGGTGTTGGCAAAACATCCCTGTCAGCATCCCTCGCTGCTCGTCTTGCTGCAGCAGGCCACACCACCCTCGTCGTGTCCACCGACCCTGCACACTCCCTTGGTGACTCATTGGATCAGGTACTGTGTGCATGGGTGCATATCTTCCCATCCACCCATCCACCCCATCCACCCCATCCACCTCAACAGGATTTGTCTGGGGGTGAGCCTGTGCTGCTTGCTGGAACAGACCTCCCACTCTGGGGCATGGAAATAGACCCTGAAAAAGCCAGAGAAGAATTCAAGGTGTATGCAGGGGGCAAAGGGAAACAAGAGGCAGCAGAATTTGCAGGTGGCTTTGGCCTCAGCAACATTGTGGAACAGCTGGCCGACTTGCGACTGGGTGAAATTCTAGACACCCCACCTCCTGGTTTTGATGAAGCCGTGGCCATCAGCAAAGTGGTGGCATTTGTACAGGACGAGCGGTATGCCCGGTTTAGCCGCATCGTCTTTGATACGGCACCCACTGGACACACGCTGCGCTTTTTGGCAGTCCCCAATTTTGTTGACGCGTCCTTGGGAAAAATAATCCGCCTGCGACAAAAGCTTGCAGGTGCCTCGAGTGCTATACGTGGTTTATTTGGTCAGGGAGAAGGACAAGACGAAGCAGTTGCCAAGCTCCAAAAGCTGCAAAGCAACATTCGCATGGTTCGCGATTTGTTTCGTGATAAAGACTCTACTGAATTCATCATTGCAACCATTCCCACGGTGCTGGGGTTGAACGAAAGCGCTAGGTTGGCACGGGCCCTACGCGACGATCGGGTACCCTGCAAGCGCATTGTGGTGAACCAGGTGATTAGCGAGTCTATGGGTGAGGCATGGGTAAAGATGAAGCTGCGTGATCAGCAGCATGCACTGGCGATGCTGGACACAGAACCCACATTGCGCACATTGAAGCACAACAAGGCGCCATATTTGGACCTGGAAGTGCGTGGGGTGCCTGGCCTCGAGTACTTTGGGCGGCAGGTCTGGGGTGACGTACTTGCAACGATGGCACAAGGTGGTTGTGTGTGGATGGGGGCTGGAAACACACCTGCGCCAATGCGTCACGCACGGTACCATCATCATCATCACCAGGTAAGGAGCGCAAGTACTTTATGCTGGGTGGCAAAGGCGGTGTGGGAAAAACCAGCAGTGCTGCAAGTTTGGCAGTGCAGCTGGCAGGTGAGGGGCATCAAACACTAGTGGTATCCACAGACCCCGCACATTCCCTGTCGGACGCATTAGATCAGGTACGAGGTTGCCATGTGTGCATATATATGAACAGATGTCGTGCAATATATGTGCACATGCCAAAAATATGCATGCAAAACACATGCACCACAATACTCTCACGGCAGGATGTCAGTGGTGGCGCGCCCGTGTTGCTTCAAGGCACCGACCTCCCTCTGTATGGTATGGAAATTGATATTGAAGCAGCCAAGCAGGAGCTGCGAGAACTCGCAAGCAAAGATGATGGCAAGCAAGTCAGCGACTTTTTAGGATCTGTGGGCCTGGGTGGCTTTGCAGACCAGTTGCGCGACCTGCAGTTGGGGGAGCTGTTGGACAATCCTCCACCGGGTGTGGATGAAGCAGTGGCCATAAGCAAAGTGGTGTCGTTTCTGAGGGCGGACGAGTATTCCAAGTATACACGTATTGTATTTGACACAGCACCAACAGGTTGGTCCACAGGGGTAGCAGGTGTTTGTATACCATCTGTGTGCGCAACGTTGATCATCACTTGTATACATGCATGAGAATAATGATGTGCACCCCTGTATGGCATTGCTGGCTGTGTGAATGTACCACGTACTCTGTGCCCACACCTATTGCCCTCACAGGACACACCTTGCGGCTGCTGACCCTGCCTGATTTCCTTGATACCACAGTGGGCAAGGTGGTACGGCTGCGTCAAAAGATTCTTGATGCAGCAAATGCAGTCAAAGGCGTGTTTGGTGTCAAATCTGAAAAGGACCCTGCAGTGGAGAAATTGGAGCTGCTCAAGGTAGTTGACTATGTGGGATGTAGTATTGTGTGGGTTTGGGATGTGTGTGTTAGTGTGTGTGTTGTGGTATATGTCTGTTGGGGTAGTGCAACATGCGCCAATATGTTGAGGTGAACAGGGGCACCTGTATGACATACAAAGCATCTATCCACCTCGTCTGTCTACCTTGAACAACAGGCACGCATGGAGGAGGCGCGTGACTTGTTTCGCAACCAAAAGACAACAGAATTTGTCATTGTGAGCATTCCCACAGTGATGGCCATGGCTGAAAGTGAACGCCTAGCTGCTGCCCTGAAGCAAGAGGACGTACCAGTCAAGGTGGGCTGTATATGCATGTGCTTTTGTTTTCTGCTGGGGGTTTCTCAAGCCTGGCATGTGCGAGTGTGTATACTTTATGTGAGATCCATATCATCATGCATTGTACTTGCCACACAGATGATTCTGGTCAACCAAGTGGTCCAGGAGGGTGCCACGTCTGCCTTTCTCTCCAATCGCCGTAAAGACCAGCAGCGTGCCTTGCAACGGTTGCGAGATGATCCTGAGCTACGGTATGACATGTGTCTATCATCACTGTGCATGTACTGTGATCATTTGTGATCCACCATTCTCCACCAGGTCACTGGAGGTGATTGAGGCACCACTGATAGATTTGGAAGTGCGAGGCGTGCCTGCACTGACCTACTTTGGTGGTCTTGTGTGGAAATAGTATGCTCGTAAGTTACGGGGCGGGTGACGTGTGGGGAATATTGTAGAAACGTGCAAAAATGCATCCTGTTGACAAAACAATTCTCAACCTTGGTAAACACAAATTGACATGTTAATGCGCAGTTGGGCAGAAAAGTGTGTTAGCGGATGGCTTTCACTGCAGCCTCCATAGAAAAAGAATACGTCTTGCCTGCACCTCTGTTCTTTGCTGCTGCTGGTTTTCGCTGCGGGGCTGCTTTCCTTTCCTGTGTGTTGGCGACAGGGAAACATGCCAAGGGGCACACCGCACAAGTGCGTGCGCCTTCCACCCGCCACACCTGCTTTATAGAGAGTGATGCAAGGCTGTCTGCCAGCTTTCCTGGGTCACTACAGTCGTCGGGAACTCGGGAAACAAACATGCAAGTGACGTCTTCAAAGGGCCGACGCCCCGTGCTGTTGCGCTTGCCGGGACCGACTGCAGGTGGTGCTGCCGTTGGGACCAGCAGTGCTCGTCGAGCGGGTCGCACAGTAGTCGCACAGTGGTCTGTCATATTTTCCTTGTCATCAAATGCTGGCACACCTGCCTCCGCTGCAACTGTGTCCATACCATGTTCCACCCTTGCAAACACAACGTTTTCGCCATCCAACGCCTGCTGTGGACCAGGCCCTGTGTGTAATATGGAATGTGCATTGTAGGTGGATGTGAAATGGATCGGTTATGTGCGTATGGTTTGCTACCATCTTACCATCTGACTGATCACCATCGTCATGCACGACTGGTGGATCTTCGTACACAACAAACAGCTCCTGCATAGTAGTCGCAATATATATGGGTCGTAGATGCTGAGCTCGTATGTGTTCAACAAAATGAACTGCTACAAGATGGGTGGTACACTAGGAACAAGCAGCAACGGGCTGTGGAAATATTTATGTTCCACTGATCTCTGCTTGAACATTATGAACAAAACCAATCAACAATGCAGGAAAAACTGGTTGCAAAGACATAGTCAAACTTGATCAATCAAGTTTATCAAGTTTATGAACAAACCACAAGTATTTACCAGCAGCAAACGCCAAACATTGCATGGAACACGCAGTGTGACCATCATGCGTACTGCGTTTGTACTGGCAGACTGGCAACTCCCAACACAAACACATGCAGCAACAGATGCCCCACTGGTATTTCAACAGGAACCAACCTCATTAGACGCTCCCTTTATTTTCTCAAGGGAGGCACCATCAACAACGCCATCACAAGCACCAAATCCACGCTATGTCCCAGTGGGCAACAACAGACTCCCAGATGCCGTGCCAGTGGTGTTTATGGGCAGTGCGTTTGTTGTGCAGGACCCCCAGTGGTGTGTAATGGACATGTACAATGTGTATCTGCAGGAACATATGTGCCTTTCATGTGTGCTAGCATCCTTTTCCTGCACGCCATACACATCCATCTACAATTCCCCCAGGATGTTGCGCCCTGTTGAACAGTACCTGCGCTCCCCAGCAATTGCACGGCAGCATACTTCTCTCACGTCACTTGTACACCACATGTATGTTGGTGCACCCAGCTGTTGGTAGGCAACTGGTTAATGCACCACAGCATCCTGTGCAACATCCGTGCTCGTCACCCACCACAGGATCACCAGAATGGTGCACAATATTCGTGCGAATGACCAGGGTGTGAGCAATCTGGTGCTCAATGATGATCATGGGCGTATACGTGTATTTTTGCGTCATGAAGATGCTGCACAGGTATCGTGCTACATGTGCGTGTCCAACCATGGAACGCGCACACGCTGTGTATACATATGTATCATGCTCTGTCGGACAAAGTATGGACGCATTCCCTCCTCTCTTCCCCAATTCTGCTGTCACCAGCAACCCCCCCCCCCCCCCCTCCACGCACAGGAAGCGGCACGGCAGTATGGCGCACATGGGGATGGCCTCACTATTAGCTCCCTCATAAAACTGTCCATATCGACAACTGCCCATGCTGCCCAGGCAGCCTGTACTGCCCACCTCTTTGATCAAATGGCTCGGGAATACCCTTGGCACTTTAAGGTGATGCGCGTGCTGGGTGGCAACTGGGTGCCTGTGCAGTTGGCATCCAAATGGAGTGAGGACACGTACAATGGTGCATTGCAAGAGGTAGGGTGTCTTTTGCCATGGCATGACAGGTGCCATTGCATGTGGGCGTATTGTGCATATTAAAGAGGGATTGCATCTGTTGGCCTCGATAACAAATCATGTCTTATGGCCTACCCCTATTAGAAAATACACATGGATGCGACATGAACAATGTCACACACAGGTAGTAGCCAGTCCCAACGCCATTTCAGCATGGATAACATTTTTGCGTACAATGGCTGCAACACGCATTGCCAACTATAGAAAAAACAAACCATTTTGGCGGTTGGGGAATACTGATGACCAGTGGTCTTCGGATGTCAAAGTACAGTGCTCGGTACGGTGTTGTTGCTTGGAAAAGTGCACGGCTGGGACCCTGCCGATGTACACCTCGTGTGCTTGAATACATGTGATTATATGATTCCATTCCATTGTCATCCACTACACCCCTCTCTCAACAACCCTCTCATCCCAACAACAGATCCCTGGCATGTCTGATAATCAGCAAGCCACAGCAGAATCACTCAGAGAGGAATGGGTCATGCTGTCTGGGAAAGGACACACTATACTCGCACCCAATACACCACCCCATCCGCAGTGCGCTCCAGGGCTGTTGGAGCATCGCATTTTCTCCATGCCACTGCAGGCAGCCATTACAGGGTGCCTTTGTCCAGACGGTGACAAAAGCAACACAAGAGTACCATGCATGGCAATAGATGGGGTACAACGCGCTGATGCAAACAAAGCCAAGGGAGATTATGTGGTGCGCATGTTGAATGCACGCATGCTGGACGATGATGCTGATGATCATGAACAAGCAGCTGCACAACATGGCGTGCCAGCCGCTCTTGCCAACATCCTTTTGCCAGCACAAGTCAAAGCACCAGCTGCACCACCTACCACATGGTCACCTGGCTGGCATGTGCTTGCAGGGCTACTGGGCATAGCATTGCCCCATGGAAAGCCACGCAACACTGACAGTACAGCCACAACTCAATCCAGTAAACCAGCATCATCAGAAACATCCACTTGTAGTAAAGAGTGTATGGATTTGCCTGTGTGGCGGGTGCCTGGGCTGGTTTTCGAGCACAGGGTGGGAGGAGGGAATGTTGTATATGTGCCCTTGTTTCTGTCGATGGTACGTTTGTTGAAAAGTAATGTGTTGTTTGGGACACATACCCCTCGTGATAATGTCTGTCACAATCACTCAGACAGAAGCACGGCATGCATGGACGCTCCTGCAGCCCTATGTTGCACAGCTTGTGTTGAACCAACGTGATGGCCAGCGACGCAAGCGACTCAAGAGCATGCTGTTTTCCATTGCACGTGCAGCAGGTAGGTGTGTGTTTGCATATGTGACAGAGCATGTCCCTTGTGTAGTACATACAACAATATCTGTTGCCCATATGGCAGGAGCGGGTCCATCAATCGGAGCTGCAGGGGGGTCCAGTGGCATGGGAGGAGGCAATGCGGAGGATGATGAAGGTGACTTGGAAGATCCACCAGAAATTCAGGAATTTTCCAAAGAACTGGGGGAATTGGGAGATGATTTGGGAGCCATGCCAATGGAAATGAGGTGCGTTTGCCATGCATGCAACATATGTACACCACACAATTACACAACCACTTATCAACCCATCCACCACCACAGCAGCGGCACAAATGCCACAATGAGTCCAGTATCTACAATTGCAGCTGGCGTATTGAGCAGTGTTGCTGCAGCATGGCACGCTGTGGGTGATGCAACTGACAAGGTGTTGTACGGCACCCACCTCGGTCGGGGACTGTTACTCCCCCGACTCTACCCCACACCCGTGTTGCTAGGCAGCACCTACAGCAGTCAAGTGCACGCCATAGCAGAGCACAATGCTGCCATATGTAGAGCGGACACACAAGTTATTGCCACACAAGACGTTGCTCTCCAACATTCATCAAGCCCCTCAGCAACCACCCAGCCACCGACGCAAACGTCTCCAACACAGATACTTCACTTACTAGAGCGCATTGGCACGCTGCCTACACCATGTTTCAACCCCTACAAAAACGCAATGCCAATCAGCCCCAAGGAAACATACACATTGCACCGCGTCCCCATTACGTACGAGGTGCTGCCCAGTGAAGAGGATTCAAAGCTCACCGGTGTCGCAGACGAGCGTATGGCCGACTCCCAACGCAAATGGCGCCTTCGTATCAATGTGGAGGCAATGATGCAGCATACCAAGTACCCACACCTGCACGAGTTGGTGGGGCGGAGTAAATCGATGTCGTCTGTCTCACAGGCAGAGGGGCAGTTGAGTACTGTGGGGTCTGCAGTGGTTGCCGACGACTTGGGTGCAGACAATGCACCACAGGGGGTGATGCTGGTTGGCGATTTGGGCATGTACATGCGGCCATCCACCCGTCGATCTGACAACACAGAGCTCCCCAGCTCAGTACCAGCAGCTGGACCTTTGATGCCAGTGTTGGGGGGGCATCGTGCGTGGTGGCGTGCCCCACCTGTGCTCATGGCACCGACAGTGCCCCTGGGCATGGGGCCCTTACCGGTGGTGGTAGGGCGCAATAAAACGTCCAGTGATGTTTATTCATAACATATGTGTTACAGACGTGCATAACAACAAAACAGCTGCGTCTGTTCTCATTCATTACGTTGCGAGCAAAAAGTGGTAACAATGTTCAACAACCCATTATCTTGCAGGAGGAGGTGCCCATGCCAAAGGGCACACATTCGTGGCAAATACATACATGCAAATATATGGGAAACTTATGAGGCACACATTTCATCATGGCAGTGTTGAATTCCAAATCACATGTGCGGCATGGCAACATTGCAAACAAAGGGGCCCAGAGAACAACGTGGCGCAAAAAAAAAAATGCATCATCGCCCCAAACAATGTACAGCGATGTAATATTCAAGTAATACCAAGCATTCAATGAATACAACGGAAGAATACTTTTCAGTCTTGAGGAGGAAAACAACATGACACCAACACAATATGCACCCCATTATCCTTGCTCACCCCTACATCATCCCCGCATATTCACCAAACGATGGCTCTTCCGCAAGTGCTGCCAACACTTTGAGATCGTCCATATCCAACAAACCATCATCAGTCAGAGGTGTTGCCGGATCCCATGCAAGCGGAGTTTCTGATGCGGCCAATTCTGCTGCAGCATTTGACATGGGTGGGATGGGTTGTTTTGGTTGCCGACCGGTGCCGGTGATGGTCACGCTTTGGTGGCCCACAAAAGCGGGACTTGTGAGGGGTGCCAACAGTGGTAGGAGGACGGTGTCCGGCGTGGCAGGAAGTTTGGGCATCTGTGGTACCACAAGAGGGTGGCCAAGAGGTCAGTTGGGCATGAATTGGAAACAAAAATCTACAAGCCCATACATTCATTCTGACATCCATGACATATACATCCACGTATCCCCCACATACATCAAACCATACCTGTGCAGCAGCAAATGGTGACCATGCCGGTGCAACAGCCTCCTCTCCAGGCAGGTATTGTGGGGTATTAGTTTCAGTGGAGGACGTGGCAGACCCCATCCCAGCCGCATGTGAGATATTGCCTGTCTTGTCCACGGCATCCACTGCTGTCATAACCAATGGTGTTGCAGTGACATCGGGCATAGTGGTGGGGTCGGATTGGAACTGACCCTGGAGCCAATCACCTGGTTTTGGGTGGTGCATTATTGATGATGATAGTGAGGAGAGGAAGTACTCAATTTGCAGAGGGAAAACACACGCACCAAGTGGCACTTCTTGTTGCCGTCCCATCATATACTGCTGCTGTGCCATCATGTACTGCTGCTGTTGTGCAGCCATCATGTACTGCTGCTGCTGTTCTTGCGCAGCCATCATGTACTGCTGCTGTTGTGCAGCCGACATCATAGAGGAACGCAGAGCATGCTGCTGTGCCATGTCCATGTACATGGCATCCACAGGCATACTGTTGCGACGCATCTTGGTGACTGGCATGGCGTTGCGTGTATCATCCATGATAAAGGGGGTGCTTGTTGGGGGGATGGCATTGGGTGGGGTGGGTATGCGTTGGTAGGCGGGTTGACTTGATTTTGAACGCCATGGGCCCCGCCCCCCCACCATGGGTCCTGAGGCTGGCCCCACCGCCTGCAGGACGGGGTCCTCATAGCAGCGCTTGCCTGATGAAATCGTGGTGGGATGAAGAGAATTTACAGAGACAGTGCCCCCAGGGGTAGGACAATTACAAACAACATCAGCAACATACCAAGGCTGCTCGTGGAGGTCACGCTGCCCTGTCGGCCAAACCCAGCATATTGCATGCTCCCACGGCGCATTTTTGAAGACCGACAGCAGTCAAGGCTTACTGTTTGGTATATCCCACCACCAGGCCCCACAGCTTCCAAACCAGGCGACGATTGCGTGCTATTACCCACGGGTTCCCTCATTTGAAATGGGGATGCCATACCATTGCAGCCACCCATGGAGCCACTTGAGGGTATGCGTGCACCATGCATGCTACCCGAGCTGCTACGAGTACCAAGCCCTGCAGCAGGGTTGGCACGCACCATGCCGCGCTGGGCCTCGGTATTTGCAGCAGCTGTCCAGCTGTTGTTCCGAAACCATGTTGCATCCTTTCCATGTGTGCTTTGGCAAATGGGACACCGGGGCATGCCCAGCAAGCTACGCACGCGTAATTGCTGCAAGAGGCGGGGCGGTTGTGTCGACAGTGATGCGGCAAATTGGGTTGCCGTTTTCAATGCTTCGAGCTTTTCCCTGTATGGTGGTGGTGATGGTGGTGGTGATATGTATACGGGTGTTTCAACAACCCCCTACATACTGTTCAGTGGGTATGGCGTCAGGGAGCCCGATGAAGAGCACGCCCTGGCAGCACCCGCCAGAGATGTTGGCAATAGTGGCTGTCAACACGTGCTGGCACTTGATCCGTTTGTAAAACATGGCCAGCTCCTCCTCCTTGCTGTCTGTGCAGTCCTCCATGGCGATGGTAACCGTGGTGGCATGGCAGATTCGAAGCGAAGCACAGGTGCCCTTTTCTGCTGTTATGAACTCAACTTCGAGGCTGCCCTGTCGACTAAAGTTCGACAGGAGCACAAATGTGTGCGCATCGCCCGCTAATGACGCACTGTGTTGATCGGACACACAATGGTGACAAGTCAGTTAGAAGCGGTGCAAGTGAGGACACGGTTTTTTGATACAAATACACGTACGCTATGAACAGTGCCCTAGGGAATGCCTCTTGCAGTGCTGCCGCCGTGGAGGCTGAAGTATACCCACGGGACAATGGCTCCAGCAATTGCATGCTGCTGCCCCTGCTGCTGCCTAGGACGAGATCCCCTCAGCTGGTTTGCAAGCAACGAGTTGATTAATGATCAGTTTGGTGCTGTTACTGCGCGACACATGTTGATAAGGCGTGGTTTGGTGGATCTCGACCGGTTGCCGGTGTACGAGTGCAGTCGCGGCAGTCGTTGATCAATTGGGCTGTGTTACGAAGGCACATACTATGATGTGCATGTTGAAAAGTAAAAATATGTTTTCCAACTATTTGCAGGGTCTTCAACTTCAGTCCGGGTTCGGTCTGATGCAGCCAATGAAGGTATTTTGCAATGCAGGTCTAATGTGTAACTGTCTCATCATCACCTGTATGTGTTGACACTGTGCCTACACTGCTGTGCACACTGCTGCGCCTCCCTGTCTGTGGGACAGAGTGTGTCACCACATGTCACCCGCTTCAGATATTTTAAATCACAAAAAAAACCATTTATCTGCGTCGTTGTGGTTTTCTCAACTCATTATTGCAGTAAACACACTCGGCACTTCTTCGACATGGGGTCCACAGAATGTGACGAAGGAAAATCCCTTTCATGCGTCCCGCTAGCCCTTGTCAAACTGCATCCAAACGCCAGTATACTCTTCGTGCGTGTCAAAGAGTGTCATGACACTCATGTAGACGCTGGAGACGTACAGCAGGAGCTCCACCATGTCCATGCGGTGGTGGACGCCCTCACCAGCTGTTGCAAGACCGTCTGGAAGTTCAATTGTGGTGGAGGCAGCTTTATGTTGACAACTGGTGTAACCGACGGGCAACAGAAAGGGGACAGCGCTGAAGCAGACACGCACATCCTTGAATCTCTGGCATCCTCTCTGCAGAGCCGTCTGCACCATCGCCACGAACTTCGCATGACAATTCATGCTGGACCTGTCTCTTCGGGCATCATCGGCACGAAATCACTGCAATATGGGTATGAGGATGATGACCATTTTTTGTGGTAGCCCAACAGCACCACCCACAACCACCCACCCACAACAGATTGTTTGGCCCCACTGTGGACATTGCAAGCAGCATCAGCAGTATGTGTGAACCAGGGTGCTTGGCAGTCACCAACGCAGTTTGGCAGCGCCTGTGCGACCGTGATGGCTTTGCCTGCCTCAATACCAACAACCAGTTCGGCAGCCACGTCAAGGTGTATACCAAGCGCCTGGCGGCAATAACTGCACCTCGTGCCTCAACAACATTGCGCAAACGGTGGAACTTGTGCTATGAATGCAGCCAACTGGAATCAAGCTTTACCAGCTACTTTGCAGCACGCAGCGTCAAGATGGACATTACGTTGCTGATCATCGTCATAATGTCACAGATGAGTTGGATCCACCGCTGGGAGTTTCATGGGTCGTATTTGTACACTGCCATGGTGGCGCTTGTGTCGTTCAACTTTGCCTGCCTGGCATTGGTGCTGAATGGTCGATCTGCCTACTTGTGCTGGAGGTATGTTGTGTATATGTGGGGGCCTTGTATCTATGGTAGTGGTACACACATGCCGTCCTCACACAAACCCAGGGAGCATGTGATCATGGCATCGCATTTGGTGCACAAAGCAACCCAGGTGCTCGTCACTGTGACGCCTGTTTATGGTACTGTGTACAATCAAAGCTATAACAGCATGGTGGCAATATTGGAGTCGAGCGGGTTTGCTGGGATCATGATGCTGTCATTTGGGCTGCGCATGCGATTTGCTCGCCAGATGGCTGTTGCCTTTGTCATCCTTGTGCTGTCGATGCTGGTCATTGCACCTGTGTGCAATGCTGTGTTCACACAATCCATGTGGTGCACAGCAAGCATGGTTGTGTTTCAGACGCTTGCATGCTACGTGCTTCCGTGTGCCATGGTGTATGTGCTGGAGCGCAGCAATCGTCTCACGTTTGAAGCCACTCTCAAGAGCAAGTGAGCATGACGAACATTCTTTTTTATTGTCGCTATTTGTGTGCGACCCGTTTGTGTGCATTGTAGTCCTTATGCCTACTGTGTGGTTTTATTGTGCGGTGGTTGACCTCCCGCTTGTGCATTACCTTGTTTTGTAGTTTTCTCTTTTTCATTATCAATACTTCATTATTGATACTTTATGCGTACATCATGTAGTTATTGGGAACCGGACTTACTATTGCCGGGCTGTATGTAAAGAGATCTGCAGTCCATCTATTTCCACCGAAATAGTTACCGAAGCGACGCGCTGTGAGTTGTTCTGCCAAACGCTACGGAACACAAGCAGTTGTGCTATTTCGTAGAGACTCCACGCCACCATGCAGCAAGGCAACCATCGCGGTTCAGACACGGCATCCCCATCCAATCGTAAGCGTGTCCCCTCAAAGCCAGGGTAGGTGGTGTGTGAGATAACTGCATGTCACGCTCGTCACGCACTCATCACGCACACGCATCACACACACAGGCAATCACGCAAGGGGACGCACACCCTGGTGGACCCGCTCAAACGCAGCAAGAGCACAGTGCAGTCATACATTCGCACAATCCAGGCACGCTCTTATACACACACACTTTCTGTGTTCATACCCAACAGTCACCACCCCCAACCTCACAGTGTTTTGCAGTCACCAAAAAGCCTGAAATCATAGACAACCTCTCTACCGAAGACAAAGCTATTGCACTCACCATGAAGGCCACTGCTGAGGCACGTGCCCTTGCCAACCCCACACCAACACGACGCCGTCGCGCCACCCCTGCCACTGCTCGACCCCCACCGCAGCGCCCACGTCGGCGTCGGCGCGTGTATGCTTCGTCCTCCTCTTCAGATGTGTCTACTGATGCAGAACAGGATGATATGTATGAAGAAGAGGACGATGAGGAAGAGGAGATTGTGCAGCAACCTTCCGAGGTGTTGCATCAAGAGGGTGGGGTGACTCCAGTGTGCAATGTCGGGGGTGAGAAAGTGCAGCAGGATATACAACCAGCTGGCTGTGTAGAGTTGTGTTCAGCAATCAAGGATGATGCTCATGGTGTGTTGGTTTGTGTGGATGATGTGTGTAGAAGATGTGTGTTGAGATGTGTCAATTTCTCCACACACAGCAGGTGTCACCCCAACCATGCCCCCCCCGCCTGCCAGCAGCACCATCAACCCCATGCCACGCCTCCACGCTGCACCGATCCTGATTACACCCGCAGGCCCCTCCATCCTGCTTCCCACTTTGAGCTGCAATTCCCTTGATTTTCCACTTGGATTACTACAGGGGACCCCGGCCACGTCGATCAGTACCATGACCATCCCTGGTGGCGGTGGTGTGGCGGGGGCATCTGTGACTGGGCATCTGGTGGGGGGTGTCCATGCCATGGGCGGTATGCACAGCATGGCCGGTGGGCATGGCACTGTCATCGGGCACCCCAGTGGTTTTCCAGGACCCCTGACATGGACGCCATGGGGGGTGCCTCTCGCCCCAGCAGGGGGTAGGCGCAGTGACGAGGGTGCCACTGGGCTGACTGCTGTGGCCAACCCTTGGGCTGCCCTGTCATCAGGAGGAGGATGGGGTGGCGGATGGTCGCGTGAGGTACATAGTTATGTATCGAAATACGTTGCACTTTTTTTGTACGTTATTACACCCTCATTGTATACACCGCCATTCATCAACAGGCATCCACCACGCAGCAAGCATCCACCCAGCAGGGTGTAATACCGCCGATCCATACGCAGTCCCTGGATACCTCACAGCAACCACACAACCTGTTTGCAACCACCTCCTTGCTGCAGCATGCACCGTCCATTGCACTGCTGCCTACTGCTGCTAGTGCGCTGCTGCCCCTGCACATGATGATCGATGACTTGCTTGTGCATGCACCCACAGACCAGCGTGGGGGTGGTTGTGGTGACAATGGTGGCAGTGCTCTTGCTCTTACTACCCATGACAAGGCCAATGGAGACCAAACCCAGCCGACCAAGACGCATGAACAGCAGCAACCCCTTGCAGCAGGAGCAGCAGCAGGGAGCGAGCAAGTGTTGGGGCCGCGGCTGGTGGATTGCTTGGGTGATTCCACACGGTGGTCGCTGGGGTGGCTGGGTAATAACCCGACAGCGTCTGGATTACAGATGTTGAGTGATTTGCTGCATGGATTGGGTGGGGAGTCGGGTAGCGTGGCACCCAAGGGAGATGTGTGAAAAAGTGATGAAGTGATGAAGATCATAGAGTGTTGAAAACCACAATCTATGTACTTGTTTTTTCTTGTTTCACCTACCTCACGTACACCATGAGTACAGTTTTTATGTCACAACGTATCTTGCATTGTGGTGCAGGGCAAATCGTGTCGTTGCGAGGTTGTGTACATCGCTGTTTCTTGCCAAAATATGCTTGTAGTAACCGTGCTATACAAATAAATACGCGCAAGGTGCGGTTGAGGTGCTTGAGAATACCACCATCCCCACAACTTGATCAACCAAACACGCACCAACAGAAAAGCACTAGACACGTCTGTGCAGCATCGTCAGCTGCAGGCAGCGATGCACCATCACAAGCAGAAACAGCCAATCCATTTGTACTCACATTGTGTCGTGTGGAGCTCTTGCGGCAGGTGGCAACGGGTGTTGCATTTCTGTGTGTTCCACAACAACTGCTGCAAGCCCTGGGACCATGTTGTGGGATGGCCAATGCGGTAGGTGGGGTTGTATGGATGTGGGGGTGCATATGTTGCCTTTGTCTGTTGTTGCACATCGATGTGATACCCCACACACAGGTGTGTTGGATGCAAGCAAGTGGCATCCTGCATCTCACTGTGTGTTTGTTTACTACATGGGTGCTCCATGAGGCAGTCGTGCATAATCGCATGGGCAGGTGTGTGTGATGGAGTATTCGTTGTACATCGTGCAGCAATACGTGTATGCACACACATCCCCCAACGCACACACCCCATCACACACACAACAGTGCAACCTACCAACGGCTTGCTGCTGGTCTTCTTGTGTTGCTCACAGCATCAGCATACACACTCTACCAAGTGGGCCGCTCCCTGGCGGTCCCTCCTACAGGAGCAGCCGTATCGTTGGGGGTGGGGAGCATGTATGCGCTGTCACTGCTTGCCACTGCAGGTGTGTGAGTATATTTGTGCGTGTGTGTGAATGTCGCATCTTTGCCCTGCATGAGTGCGTCTACAACAACAAAGCAACCAAAAAACACACAGGATGGACGCCTGTCAACGCCATCAAGCGCCTCGCTGTGTTGGTGTTTGACAGCATTCGTACCCTGTTGAGATTTGACAACAGCCCGCTTGTGGGTGCATTTTACAGTGTGGTTGCCGTGTGTACAGGGGTTGGTATTGCAGCAGCCTTGGGATGGGTGCAAGGGGCGCCCCAACCAGCAGCATTGCAGGGGCCCATTGGTATGTATGGGGCTGTTACTGATATTGTTCTGATCACACGCATGTACACTGATATTGTTCTGATCACACGCATGTTGAAATAATGTACCACACAGGAACAGTGGTCAAGACACACTTAGCTGTGACGCTTATCAATGTCATGGTATGCGCCATCACGCTCAAGGATGCCAGTGATCGTGGTCGTTTGGGCGCGAGTACGTTTCGCACGCTGAATGAGTCGTTCATGATGGCTGGGTTGGGGCTGGCAGCACTTGTTGCGTTTCACAATCGCAGCAACCTGCTCGCTGTGTTGCCTGCTGTAGGTGGGCTATGTTTTGTGTCGATGATTGCTGGGCCGTTGGCATTTATGCAAGTGTGAAAATAAATGTGTCTTTTCCGTTGATTGTACCTATTTACACTTGATGTGTGCAAATACAACACGCTAGCACTGGCTGTTGATCAGCACAGATCCATCATCAAGAAAGGAGTTCACGTACTAGCCAACGCACGATGGTGCGTACAAACTCTATAAAACCTTCTCATGCACCACAATCACGTGCAGCAACAAGCGTGCGTGGTGCTGTTTGCGCAAGCCCGCCACCAGCCATCACACGGCTATCTATCAAGATTGCCCCCAGCAAACTCGCGCGCCGATGCAAGGTGAGTGCCATGGTCGTTGATGTGTAATGTAGATGCTTATGCATCTGCAGGAGAAAGGAATCCCACAGACAATTCCACCAATGGTGTTGTGATGCACACAGATCCTGCGCCCTGCTGCAAGTTTGGGAGTGCCCACTCTGCCAACACCACAGCAGCATGCAGGTATGTTTCGGTACACTAGTACACGCTGTGGGTATGAAAACACACAAACCTGTCACCCCAGGCAACACACCGTCACCGCTGCGTATCGACCCCTTTGCCGCACTCACAGCACTAGACATTGTTCGCAACATTGCAACAGGTATGTTGTCAAATAACCACAGCAACAATAATAAACACACTCTATCTATACCTTGTTTTTCTCGCTCTGCATGCACCTGTCCACATCAAACACTTGCACCAACCAACCCATGGCACTCCAACATCACAGGTACGGTTGCACTTGTTGCTCCCAATGTCGTCCTGCAGGCCTTTCTCGGCATCGCCACTCCAAGTGCTGCAGCATGTGCATTGGTGCAAGTCGTTGGTGCAATGCATCTTGGTCTTGGCACAGCTGTGGCGTCAAGCATCTTGGTATGTTTGTGTTGTCACACACACACACACACACACACACACACACACACACACACACACACACACACAC
>VFQP010001198.1_pt1 | contig 36673 bp, 64 predicted proteins | sample 3512351 | NCBI WGS metagenome assembly VFQP01 (sample SAMN10412372, study PRJNA504923) | tailings metagenome | isolation source: Relicate 1 Philex TSF1 revegetated site | place: Philippines: Tuba, Benguet | collected 2017-08-29
GGTGGTGGTGGGGGTGGTGGTGGAGGTGGAGGAGGTGGTGGTGGAGGTGGAGGTGGAGGAGGAGGAGGAGGAGGTGGTGGTGGAGGTGGAGGTGGAGGTGGAGGAGGAGGAGGAGGAGGTGGTGGTGGTGGTGGTGGTGGTGGTGGAGGAGGAGGAGGTGGTGGTGGAAAGTATGGTGTTGGTCCAGGCGGCCCAGGAGGCCCAGGTGGCGGTCCTGGAAAGTATGGTGTTGGCCCAGATGGGACTGGAGGGGGAAATACAACATAGGGTGTTGGTGCTGGCACGTAGGGTGTTGGTGCTGGCACGTAGGGTGTTGGTGCTGGCACGTAGGGGGGTGGTGCTGGCACGTAGGGGGTTGGTGCTGGCACGTAGGGGGTTGGTGCTGGCACGTAGGGTGTCGCAGGCACTTGAGCAACAGGGATGCCACCATAGTAGCCACCGCCACCATAGTAGCCACCACCTCCCTGCAGCTGCCGACGCCGAGTCTCTGCAAACTGTGGGGTGTGCAGGGGGGGGCAGACGTGTTTCTAGTAACAAGCACATTTAGCGCCATTATGGTCCCATACCATTAATAGCTCATCGGGATCCTGGCTGGGCAACGGAAACGAGTTCCCGCACAGGCGTTCCTTGCTGGCTTGAGCCGCATCGTCTGATGCGTCACTCCTAATCTGCACGCAGCGACCGTTCCTGCGGAGCGATCATCGTTGATGTGTATCATTTCATGTGTCATTATATGATATTGCACCACGTACCAGCAAATTATGTTTTCAATAAGGCTGTCAACCTTGACGAATTCATCGTGACATGAGGAGCAAGACTTGACATTGTGTAGCAACCGGGCTGTTTCATAGCCATCTGATGTCACTATACATCCTTTTCGGACATCTGCGCTGCTACCTGGGGTGTCAGGTGAGTGGTATGGTGAAACTGGACTTGAATCCATCATAATGTACGCAGCGCAATAACGTGCCTGCCGCTGCAAAGCATATGCAGCTGGCAAGTGCAGCCACCCACAACACGTCTCTCATCCTTTGAACATGTTGCGTACTGATCTAGAAGTGATACGCATATGTTGCGCCCTTGGTAAATGTAAATGGTAAGGAAAGTCGCTAGAAATTGTAAGTAGTTGATAGACTCTGGTTGTGGAGCGGACGCTTAGTGGACGCATCATTACTAAAGTGGGGGACAGGTTGACAAGCTGCTGTGTGGGGTCCTTTGATGTGAACGCAGCTGGGCACTTTCGTTGTGGGTGTGTGCCAGACAACACTGTGTGCCTGCCAGGGCTCTTGCAATGCGTGGCGCATGGCTGCTGTATGTGGTGATGTCCGTACCACACAGCAGTCTCAGAGCACAAGTTATTTGTGTCCTCCCACTTGTTTGCCACAGCTTGTTTGCAGGTGCCCCAGCACTCGTCCTCCTCCACCTTAACCCATCTTTGAACTGGGCGCTATCAGCAGCCATAACCATATACTAGTACAGGCATATCGACATGAGCAGGCAAGGAGTAGGCACAGGTCTCTCAATCTTGGCACTCAGAATTGCACAGTGTCACTACTCAGAACTCAGAACAAGGTCATCATTAGTAATTCACTTTTCCTTGCTGTTTTGTTTCGAAACTTTTGCTTCAACGCTGCACACGCTGAGCGAACGAGAATGCTGTTATCTTCATTCAGATGGCACACCTGCATAGAGGCCCAGCATATTATCGCATCATTCTCCTGTGCACCATCGCCCTTTCAACAACATATAGCAAACGAACCAAATTCACACAACCCCAGAATAATAGTACATTGAACGTCATTGTAGGAGTATTGTCAGCTCCTGGACACTTTGCTGCAAGGGTTGCAGTACGGTAGGCCAACAAAATATCTGCTGTGCCAGGGATGTGCAAAACGCTATGAGCAACCACCACCAACATAACAACAGACAAACATGGGGACATGACCCAATGGTCAAGGGCATCCGGTTCTTCATGGGAGACCCATACGATGCATACCTCAGGCAGCGCGTGGAGCTGGAAGCGGAAGACCAGGGCGACATTTTCATGTCACCCTACTTTTATGACTACAATACAAATGACACAGTCAAAGTGTATGAAATGCTTCGGTGGGCAGCTTCAGTGCCCAATATCACACATTTTATCAAGGTATGGGTTTGTTGTTGGTGCGTCTAAGAACCGTGTGTCAAATATACCACAATCCACAACAGGTGGACGACACATCCTATTTGCGTGTGGACAAGCTTCTTATCGTGCTTCAAAATGCACCACAAGCATATGCATACATTGGCAACATGCAGAGTGGAGTGGCACCTGACCGCAACCCCCAGAGCAAGTGGTTTGTGCCCGAAAGCTTGTGGCAGTGGGACGGGTAATGTGGAGCTGTTGTAACGTTGGCGCTTGTAATAATACACACACTATTTACAACTCTGTACAACAACAGGTTTCCAACACATGCCATTCGGGCAGGATATGCAATGACTGCAGATTTGGCAAAAGAGCTGGTGAAGCAAGGGGGCGACTACCCGAGCTTTGTCATTCCCAATGTTGAAGATGCGACTATGGGCGTGTGGATGGAATACATCGCAAGGGTATGTCTGCCTTGCATGGTGAACACATTTAGGCCCGGCATCAAGGTCCACACTAACCCTATGCTGCCACCACAGGATATCAAAGTGCCGGTGCAATACGTGGATGTACCAGCAATTTCTGTTTGGATGTGCCGCAATGATGATATTATCAGCCATTACGTACCACCGGAAGGCTTGTTATGTATGTATGACAATCATGACCGTTGTTGCCCAGAGTACACGCCTGTGTCCTGAGAGTTACTGAATTTTCGTTTTTTTTGTGATTGGGAAGTGTCAGGAGGAAGTGTAATTACAAATACTGGTGAAATTACTATTCACTATGCCACATATAAAACCATGATAAAAAACACCCAAACATATTAATACAGCATTATGATTGCAACCACCGTTCTCTTCACATTGCTGGCGCTTGCTCCCGCTTGCCAGTGCGGGCATTTGAGAACTAAATCGTACAATCAAACTGCACACATATACCACGAACACCCCCCCGTGGACCACATCGTCTTTATGCGCTTCTGTTTGAAAAGACCAGGCCAGGAATTCAACGAGCACGACTGTGAACAGATGCTGGCCCTCTTTGAGGCCACTGCACTCAAGTCATTGCACCGCCAAAATGCCCACTTTCATATTATTGCATATGTGGACAGCAGCATGCCCCCCAAGCTACTGAGGTATTTAGAACGCCTCTTGGCACCCTTTCCTCATCTGATGGCAAGCATAGATGGCTTTTTTGAGCCAGGCTGGTGGAACCCAGAGTACATGGCAATTTGGGAGCATGCGCAGCAGCTGTTGAATGACTATGCAGCAAGCATTAGTGATGGCAAGCGCCCCCGCATTGTGACCCGATTGGATGTGGACGACTTTGTGCATCGTGATTTGTTTAAGAGTGTGCAAGACATGCATGACTATTACCGTGTCAATGGCTACCTATATGTCAATCAAATGCGTGGCTACCGAATGGTCTTCAGTGCGGACGAGGAACACCCTGGCATGCTCAAGTGCTACCTGGCACCGTTTAAATTTCCATTCCTGGGCCTGGGTCAGTCTTTGATCACTGATGCCAACAGCACCCACACCTTGTTGAACTTTGAGCACCAGCGTGAGCGACTGATGGATCACTTTCTCAAGGTAGCTGGTGTGGACTGGAAGGAGGAGCCTGCCAAGGCCGTGGCTGCATTTGAGACACTGCCCTTTGCGCGCGGGTACATTTATGTGCGCCATGGGCTCAGCCATGGTGGGTGGTTTACTCACCACACAGAGGACCAAGTTGATTGTACATTGATGGAGGATGTCTTGTTGAATGATTTTGGTGTCTCACGGTCAGATGTCAACCGTATTGCGGAGATGATCACTACCATATGCCCAAATGGGTCTTGTTGAGGGTCAAATGTTGAGAGGGGAATGATAACGTGTGGTACATGGGAGCTTTTTGCCCTACATGTTTGTGTAGGTTGATGTAAGTTTCATATAGCACCATTGCATTGAACAGGATGCAAAATGGTATTACAATAGGATGACAAAAAACATGGTTCCATAAACACAGCTCTCAGTCTCCACGTGCTCCCTCACACCACATGATGTCACCGTGTTGACAACTGCACGTGCTGCAGCACCTTGTCCAGCTTGGCACTTTCCTGCACATACCGCTGTGCTGTTTCATGCTCCCCGTCACCATACAGCCACTCCTGTGAATGTTTGGTGACAAACTATGGCATATCAACATACATCGTATGCCAACCCCCTTGGCACATACCTCTACGCGATCCAGCACCCCACGTATGTTGCTGGCGTCTTTGCTGTGCTTTTGAGCAAACCCCGCATCACACTCAACCAGCCCCCGTATGCGATACACCAGGGCCTCCAATGCGTTGCGGGCTTCCCCGGCTGCTTCTGCTGCCCTGTATGTAGATGTCATAGCCTGCAAATGTGCATCACTTGTTGACCCACCAACCCCACATACCTGGCGTCGTGCTGGAATTGCTGTTCCTGTTGGCAAAACACACCAAGCTCTGCCTCTGTGGGCCCACCCAGCAAAAAATCATGCCCCACTGCGACGCCTTGCTCACGCAAGTTGGCTGATTGCAGTGCATGCACGCCCTCCTCCACACGCAGGGTTTTCACTTCCAGCTGGGCTATTCCGTGTGCTCCCACCACGGCTTTGGGTACTGTGATTGTCCCCCAACTTGTCAATTCCCACAGCACACGCAACACAGGGTGCTTTTGGATGTTGGTGTTGATTGCATGGACAACGAGCGAGCCAGCAACAATGTCCCCTTCTGGTGGCGGTGTTGGATGATCTGCATAGCTGAGCTGCACTACCGTCGACGGTGTCCTGGTGTGTTGAGTGATGTTGTTGAAACCTTGTACGCAGAACAACAACAACAACAATATGGACATACGTGGGGGCAATGACGAGCGCAGCGTCGGCAGGCAAGGGGCTCCCAACTGCTATGAGGGGCGCTGCCATCACGCCGCCCTTGGCGCCCTGCCATGTTGCCATGATGGTGCGCTGTGCACATTCTTTCAACTCGGGAATATCAACCCTGTATGTGCGAGCATACATGTATGCAATCTTTTGCCCATCACTACACCACCCCTCACAAAATCAATCCCTACTTGAATCGCCCGCTCAGCAGTGCCGCTTGCCATGCACATCCCTCTGCTGCTGCTTCCTTGCTATTGAGTGTGCGTGACAGCTCCCGACCCCCCATCGCCTCTTGTATGTATGCTGCCACTGCTGGAATTCTCGAACCACCTCCGATCAGCTCCACCACATCCAGCTCGTCCGTGCTGTTGAGGCCTGCCCGTTCCATTGCCTGTGGATATAACAAGTGAGTTTTGAAACACATTCAAAGCTGCATGTGCGGTATCACACAACCTACCTCCTCCATGGGCAAAAGCAATCGTTGCAATAAAGGCTCTGCCATTTCCTCCAGCACTCGGCGGGAAATGCTGGATATCAAGTCAATGTCGTCCATTAAGCATTCTACTCGAATTTGCGCTTCCTTGTTGGCAGAGAGCACCTTGAGAAGCTGGGAGAATGGGGGTTGAATACAAGGGTATTATTGTCGTGCATGCCATTTTATCGTCCTCTACACACATACCTTTTGGCATTCTATCCGCAATCGGTAGACAGCCTTGGCACTGGCGCGCACATTCTGTCCATGCTTCTTCTCAAACTCTGCTGCAAAGTAATCAAACAACAATGCACTAAACTCTTGTGCACCTAATGTTTCATCCCACGCGTGTGCAACAACCTCGACCGTGCCGCGTGCAAGCTTTGCGATGCACACCTACGTGGGAGGAGTGTAGTGTTGCTTGTGCAGCACCAACACGCCATACCCACCAATATACCTGCATGTCTGAATGCCCCACATCGATAATGGCCAGCATTATGGGTTTGGCAAGGTCTTGCTCATGAAAACGTGCATATGTCAGCGCTGCTGCAGATGTGTTGTTAATGAGCGCACCCAACTGCAACCCTGCAATGCGTGCTGCTGCGACAAGACCCTGGAGCGTGGTGAGAATGTATAGTAACACAGTGTGCAACAATGCCTTTAGCCACACTACCTACTTGGCGCTGGGCGTCGGTAAAGTGTGCTGGACATGCCATGTTGACCAGTTGCAATGGCGCCCCTGCACTGCTTTCAGCAAGTTGCTTGGCATCTGTTAAAATCGCAGCCACCAGCTGCTCTGCATGCACAGTAATCTCATTTCGCTGATACAAGACCTGTACAGTGGGCTTGGTCATACCACTTTCCGACTCGACGCCGACCACCTGATGTCGGTGGTATGGTGGGGTGATTGTGGCAATAACAGTCCCACAATAGTAATCCTACCTTGAATGGCATGGTGCTCATCCATCGTTTGAGGGCTGGATCGTCAATGCTGCGACCTAGCAACTGCACAACCTCGCTGATGGTATTCGTGAGGTTTGTGGATGCGTGACCTGCCGCTTCTGTGCCACACAGTCTGCTTTGGGGGCCAAAGGATACACATGATGGGGTCTCCCGTGCACTCTCCTTGTTCAATACGATCTGTAGACCGTGTTTGTTGACCATTGCAATACAAAACGATGATGCACCAATGTCCACACCAGCCACCAACACATCGGTCCTCATCTTGTCTCAAAGTTCCCTTTGCTGTTGCTGCTTCAGTGAATGCTGCTGCTGATGTTTTGTTTATCACACTGATTTTTTGGTTTTTGGTACTTTCAATATGCGCAACACATCATTCACGCACTTGATCACCAAGCACTCGATTCGTATTGCCCGCTGCTCTGTGTGTTATTCCAACAGAAACATATACATGAACTCGGGTTGAGGCAACACATTGTCAGCATGAGCGCGGAGAGGGACACGGTACGCACTATGTTTTCACACAAAAGGCATAGCAGCTGCCACTGTAACTGCACTGCATGCTCTAAAATGCTTTTACCAACTTGCACCCCTTGACAGCGTGTCATTGTCTACCCCACCTACCTCAATGCCCAACGCACGGTTGCCCAAGGTCGCAAAATCGCCAAGGCCAAAGGTGTGGTGCTGTGTTGTGGTCAGCAATGATCATATATGAAGGCCAACACATCCCTGCTTTCCCGCACCCATGCAGCGTGTGATAATCCACAAATAAACGAGGTCTTTGATTGTATTGTGCAGGGCTTGAAACTCCCAGCAGAGTGCGAGGTACGCTAATGTACACGCATATCTACTCTGCTACTGATTCATATGCCCATGACCACCCATAACACAGCGCAAATGCTACCCACGAGAGTGGTGGATTGTGGGGCGTGTGCGCGTGGCCTTGAAAAGCCCAGACGGCTCCCTGATCAACCCAGACATTCCAAATCGTATGATGGTGGTTTCAGCAGCAAGTTAACGTATGCATATACACATGTGCACACATGTACACAGGGCGAGTGTTGTGTGAGAAGATTGCAGAGCTCGTGCCACGGCACCCTGGTCGAAGTAAAAAGGCACAGGTACTGGGGGGGTAAATATGTGTGCAGTGCACTCATCAACCCTCCACCTGTATCATCGTCTTCCAGGCTGCAGCAGCAGCAGCCAAAGCTGCAGCGGACAAGGCGTTAAGTGGGGCAAGCACAAGCAAGAGTGGGGGTGGCACAAACAAGAAGAAAAAAGGCAAGAAATGAAAAAAGATGGTGGAGGAACGTTCACTGTTGTTCATGCAACTAAGTTTGTAACAACCAAGGGTTAGTTGCAACACTGTTGACATCAGGATGCTGAAATACGACACAGCACCACTGGTTCCGTCTGGTATGTGCACCACACATCATAGACGCTGACTTCGGGAGTACTGGAGCTCAAACTCGATGCAAAAAAACACAGGTCACTATGAATACAGCAATCGCCCGTATCGTGATCGAGTATGGGGCATTGCCTACTGTATGGTGCTGGTATTGGCAGTAGCAGGTGGGGTGTATGGTTACAGCCATCGAAACCCAGTCTATGAAAAGACAACACACGTGGGATACCTCAATGACCCCAAGCACTGCCCTCTGCCGCACAACCAGCTCAGTGCAGCATATCGCACTGCACTGCAAGGCACAGAGGTATGTTGGTATGCTGCTTGACCATGCTTGCTGCACGTTTTGTTCACCCCGTCCACACATACAGGCCGACTTTGACTTGACCCAGTTTTTCCGACAGGCATTGACATGGCTCCTGTTGTGCGCACTGTGCAGCATTGTCATGGGGTATGTGTATCTGCTGCTTTTTCGCAGGCACGCAGTTTTCATGGTCAGGGCCACCGCAGTACTGCAGGTGTTGCTGCCCTTGGGCATGGGCGTTGCTGCTGCCACAGTCACAAACAGCATGGCTGCTGCTGCTCCATTTTTGTTTATCGCAGGCATGGCGGCAGTTGCCATGTATCTCTGGTACGGGGTTGCAGGTGGTGTGTGCATGAGATGCTCAAACACAATGTCAGCACCCACCGTTGTGCAGGCGTGACTTTTTTGGGTTGTGTGGGCGCTTGCTGGCGGTGGCCACAGAGGGGCTCACTGCCAATACTGGTATTTTCGGCATTGTACTTGTGCAGCAATTGCTTCTGCTCGTGGTCAGCCTGCCGTTGATCGCTGGTATGGGTGCTGCATGGACCAACGGCGATGTTGTACCAAATCGTACGAGGGGGAGTGTAGAACGAAGTGCAATGCTGCATGATCATCAGTATGCCACTCACATACAGCGGCACGCAATGGTCGCACTGGGTGCTATGGTGATGATGGGGAGGAGGTGTTGTGCTGTGTGTGGCAGCCTGACAACTGGGTTTTTCCATATTTGGGTGTTGCAGCACTTGGGTTGTTGTGGAGCTCATTTTTGGCGTTTACAATTCGTCTTTTTGTCATCGCTGGCACTGTGGCACAGTGGTACTTTGCGCCATCAACCCTGGGGTGCGTGGTGGGTGAGGTGCATGGTCACACACAACCCACACGTAAACATGGCCACCCAACAAGGGGTGCCCGATCGCCTCCTGGCTCACTGCATCGTGCTGTGGGACAAGCATTTGGCCCCTCATTTGGCTCTTTGTGCTTGGGGAGTGGCGTGCTGACGTGGGTAGAGCTCATGCGACAGGCATCCCAATCGTACGTGTGCTGGGGAAAACATGCAGTGATGCTGTCCATAAGTGCCTGCCATACAATCCCACCATTCCCTTCATCAACAAACACAGTAATGATGATAACAACAGCCAGAGCCTGCTCATGACATGCCTGCGGTCCCTCATGGAGTGCATCAACCAGCTAATCGAGTACCTGACCAAATTTGCGATTGTGCGCATGGCCATTACAGGGGAGGCGTTTTTCGCTGCTGGTCGTGCCGCCACTAATTTGCTAGCTCGCAACTTTCTCAAGTCCTTTGGTGTGTGGTGGTTTCCACCGTTGGTGCTCAACACAACGGCAGCTATTGCGTCGTTGGTGTGGGGCGGTGCTGTGTTTGGCTTGAGCTACTTTTTCTGGCACAACACTCGCCAGGGATTGGCGGTATGTTCCCTTGGTTGGTGGGTGGCATACAGTCTATATGCACATAGCACACATACTCACAGGATGCGGTGGTGCTTGCCGTGTTGAGCGGACTGATCATGCTCGGCGTGTTGGGGTTTTTCTTTGGGGTGCTGCTCAACGTGGTGGATGTAACATACTTTTGCTATGCCATGGATTTGGATTCCGGTACACGCAGCAGGTATGTGTGGTGGTGTGTGTGGTGGTGGTGTTTTGTGGCGTTGGGAACCCGTCGCACCTCGCACCCAACCTCAGGCAAGAAGTGCATGTGGTGTTTTCGCAGATACCTGGGATCAACACTCAGGGAACAGCAGTGCAGAATCCCGATGGCAACATCATGTATGGCGCACCATATGCAGGCGCGCCCTACGCACCACCACAAGGCAACACTGTCGTGTGAGTACGATCAAGGGTTTGCCAAGATGCTTTTTTTGTGTGTTCGTTTCAAGATTGTTTGTGTGTAGTGGTGATAATAACACACAAAACGGAAACGCACCAAATATAATAAGCACCACAAGAGCTAGTTACAACAGCCTAAGACATCGATTGTGATTCCCCACAAGAAACAACACCCAAACCATGTCTGGTGCAGGACCCAGCTCGCAGCCCCCCACTGGATTGCCAACGGGCGCTGCAGCCAAGGTGTTTGATACCCTGTTTGGCACTCGCATGGCGACAGAAGGCGCACAATTGCAGCTCCCACGCAAAATTCCCGTCCGTGTGGAACCCAAAACATTCTTTGGCAAGTCAAGGGTGATGGGTTGGTTTTTAAGCTGATTGTAAAGAATGCACAAACCCATATGATCAACCCGCTTTCATCATCCACACAGCAAACGAGCGCACCTTTTTGGCATGGATTCATATGGCAGTGGTGCTGGGCTTTGTGAGCACAGCTGTGTCAGGGTTTGCAGTGGAAGAGGAGATTGAGCACCCCGAGCGCAAGGCGGGTCCAATAGGCCCCAAGACCGCAGAGCTCATCCAGCTCATTTTGCTGCCCTTGAGCATTGTCATTGTTGCATATGGTCTGTTTACATTCTATTGGCGCAGCCGCTTTATGCAAAAGAAGCAGGTAGATTGGTGGGAAGTTGGGGTGGTTTACTCCGCATTACTCAGTGACCCTACCACATCACATCCAACAACTAGGTGGGCTTTTTTGATGATCGCTTTGGTCCAGTGATTCTTGGTGGCCTGGTCATGCTGTCGCTGTTTGCGATCTTTTGCATTGCCCTTGTGGATTTGCTGTGGTAAGTCTATTTGTTGTCGAATTCTTTTGTGTATATACTTGTCTGCATTGTTAGCAACTGCATGCCCCACGTACATGGGCTCTCCCAGCACTTTCAGAGCATCTGATCAACACTGATCTGACCCACCATCATCCACCTCAACTCCCTTGCATGCCTCGCCTTTCTCGCCCCAAACGCCGCACACATGCTGCGCAATGTGCACCAGTACGCCATCAGATGGCGTTCTCGTCCAAAGACGTCCTGGAACTGCCCAATTTTCTGGCAATGCTGATCCCATACTTTGATGCCTGGTCCTGTTTCAAGCTCCAAGTCCCAAAAGCATCTCTAGCAAGTCATGCTAGACGATTTAACAACGATATACGAACTGCAACACCACTGGTGGCCTCAGTGTCCCTTTCGCAGCCCACGCCATCCAGCACCCCACCACAAGAGACACCAACACCACCAACAACAGCAGCAAAACCACCCGAGCAACCCAAAGAAGGGTTTGTGTTGCCCACTTGGCTGACACGTGCGATTCCTGCACAGCTACCTGCTGCCTTGTGGGTGGTGCTCGCACCGCCAGGGCAGCCAGACAAGCGGAGGTTGATGACAGTGCAGGATTTTTTTCGGTACACAGAAGAGCAAGGTATGTTGATGTGGAAAGTATGTACGCTTCGTCTATGTACAAACACCCCCACATACCAGGCAAGGCGTTTTTCCAAGAGCTAGACCGTGACGGTGATCAACGGGTGACCCTGGATGATCTGAAAGCTGCCATGCGGCGTAGAAACCTGCCTGAACAGTTTGCCGTGGAGTTTCTACGCACAGCACGTGGCAACCGCTGGTGGAGCAACAGCATCACGTATGAATGTTTGTTGGGCTGGCATTTATGTACACAAATAGAAAGCCAGGCACATGCACACAGGTGGAGTGACTTCAAGGGTGTGATGGATGAAAAAGAACCCAAGGTTTTGCAAGCGTTTACGGCCATGGAAGTGGCACCCAGTGGCATTTTGGAGCTGCAGCGGATCAAATCTGCATTACAGGAAGTTGGTCTACCAGCGACAGACGATAATGCGCATGCCATGCTCAAGTATGATGTATTTGTGGTGCACTGTACCTCCTCAGATGTACCCCACCCACCGCAAAACAACCAGGGCAGTGGGGGGCGACGACGGGTGGATTTCTTACAGTGAGTTTCGCACGTTTTGCATGCTCTTGCCGGATGAAAAGCTCACACAGCGTTTTGATCCGTCGGTGGTATGGTTTGAATCTGCGACCATGCTCCCACTGGGGCCGCCTCCAGAACATGAGGCTGGCACGTTTTTGCTCAAAGCAGCACTTGCGGGGGGCATTGCCAGTGGCACCTCGACGATTTTGCTACACCCCCTGGACAGCCTGAAGACACGCATTCAATCCACCCCAGGCGCAACCATTGGGTCTGTCGTGCGCAGCGTACCAGACATTGGTGTTGCAAGGTGTGCTGTTGTTGGTAGCTTGAGGATGACTTGCATCATACATACGTGTGTACGCCTCATCACGTACCAGTTTGTATCGCGGAATTATCCCTGCGAGTACGGGCACCTTTGTCGGCCATGGTGTGCGCACCCTCATGTATGAAGCATCCCTGAAGCTGCTTTCGGCGGTGGGGGTGCCAGAGCTCCAGGTGGGTGTTTAAAAGGTGTGGTTGGCCGTTTCGGATGTGGTTTACGATAAATACAACCACCAACAGGCACAGGGGCTGGCAAGTGCTCTGGGCACGTTTGTGGGCACTTCCATTCGCATTCCCTGTGAGATGATGAAGCAGCGGCTGCAGGTGGGTCGCCAGCAAAACGTGGTGGAGGCATTTCGGGCGGCTATCAACGGACCCGAGGGTGCTCGTGGACTGTTTCGCGGTACTGCAGCCACATTGTCACGAGAAGTGCCGTTCTACACACTGGGCATGACATTTTACATGCAGCTGAAAAAGATGGCGACATGCGAGCGGGATGAGCTTGCGCCATTGCAGACGATTGCCCTTGGTGCAGCAAGTGGGGCAATGGCAGCCATACTTACCACACCTGGGGATGTGATGAAGACGCGCATCATGACTGCTCCAGCAGACAAGGCATGGGTTGTGCTTTGGAATGTGGTTTATGCTGCAAACTGTTGTTGATAGTTATTTCCATACTGCACACGCAGGCTGTCAGTGCCAGCACGATCTTCATCAACATTGTGCAGCAAGAGGGCGTGGGGGCACTGTTCAAGGGATGTATACCCCGCATGGTATGGACAGCCCCTCAGGGTGCCATGAACTTTGCAGGATACGAGTTGGCAAAGAGAGCACTGAATGGGAGAACGATGATGAACGATGCGTGATGAAACCTGCTGTAAATCGTGTACGTATTTCAAAATTGTAAGTTATCAGTACTCCACTACATAGCAATCATGGCAGCCACAACCAGCTTTGCAGGGTACGAACACATTCACGGCCGTGTCCATTCTCTTGAGACGCACCCTGATCTCAAACCTTGTCCAGCACCCTCGACATCTTCAACTGTGCATTGCATCGCTGAATACACCTTGAACATATTGCCAACAACGCCACATGCTGCTTTTCACACCGATTTTATCCAAATGCACAGGGTCAAGGTGCAGTCCGTAAACAAGCAGCGTGTCGTGCGCAGCCGCCAGGCTGTACGATGCATGGCCAGCAACGAGGCTCAAAACCGTCGCCAGGTAGGGGAGGCATTGACATGGTATGATCTCAGATCTGTCCATACTGGTCAACCCACCAAACTCACACCATAGATGCTGGGCTTTGGCGCATTGCTGGCTGCTGCTGCCATTGCTCCTGCTGCCAAGGCTGATTTGGTGAAGGAGCTGCTCGACAAGAGCAGCGCCAACAAGGCGGAGAACGACAAAAAGCGCCTGCTCTCTTCGTATGCCAATGTGCAGCGCTCACGCACTGTGGCTGATGGCAGCTGCGCAGTGCCCAACAACTTTTTGGGCTGCGGCGGTATGTAGGTAGCATAAGTTGTTGCATGCACTGTACCTGGCGTGTACACTCATCACCACACCTCATCAGAAAACCCTGCATTCATCAAGGTCAAGTTTATCAGCGACAGCGCGGAGAAGCAGTGCGCGGTATGTAGATGTGGTGGGGCTGTGGCTGTGCGTGTGCGTGTGCGTGTGCGTGTGCACACGCTGTTTTTTCACACACAGGGCAAGGAGCCTGGCAAGTGCGCCTCTGGCTGGAGCAAGTAGATGTTGGTTTTTTTAAAGTTGCCAATGTAACTGGGAAAGTGGTGTTTTACGTATCCTTGTTTCTCCGCAAATGTCGATCTTTGGTGACTACTTTGCGAAAATGACTGTCCCCAGCTTGCGCCGTGCAATCTTCTTGCTGCACTGATGTGTCCTCCTCGTACTCCATCACACTTGGTTGTTGTGGTGCACGTCCTAGCCTTCTGCCACCATTGTGGTGTGCACCGTTTCGAAACATGATCACGCCACTCCCTGCCACGGCTTCAAATCGTCGGGAATCGTCAACAGCCCCCTCGCCAACCCCCTTTGCTTGTGCGCCCAGCTCTGTTGGCAACTTTCCCCTCCCAATCATGATGGGTGCATCCAGTGGGTAGCATGTATACTTGTGGGGATTCTGTACATGGTCAGGTACAGAGCGACCTGGTCGCCTGTGAAGAGCATAGATAAGTGGTATAGGTTGTAAAAACGTGCTCCCAGTACATACCGCTGCTGTGACGCATGTTGCCCCACATTGCCTCTTTGAGGGCGCACACGTTTGACGCCAGCAACATGCGGTGCATGACCTTGTTGATAGGTCTCTGTCGCAATGTGGTCAACATCGTCATAGTCGTCTTCAAAATCAAGTGCCTGTTCAGTATGGTTTGCATTTGGAGTGCTGTACCAAAACATGCTGTACACTGTCCAATGCACACCTTGCAATACGCCACGGTGGGCTGCATGCCATGTACATCCTGCAACTCTGCACGTTGCAAGACATCTTCATCAACCAACCGGGCCTGAAACGCGTCCACCGCTGTGTGGACACGTGGACATTGGATAAACAAGAATGAAACATGTGACCACAGGTATACAGCAACCCACCTGCATCCTCTTCATCGCTGCTCACGCCCTGGTGTGCATTCCCAGGTCGATACACTTGCTGACGTTGCAATGACCATTGCGATGGAGTTTCTGTGGGCGTGGGTGTGCATTTTTTGCGTATATTTATATGCTGCAACGTAGCATTCCTATCAGTTGTACCTCCCAAGCTGCCAAATACGTGACCTACTCGGTCAAAGAATGCACTTGTTGATGGTGTAGATTGGTTGTTTGTGTTGTTGTTAGTCATCGTCTGTGCAACCAATCCCAGGAGAAATTGTGACGCAGTTTGTGACAACGATTCATGACAAAAAATCATGCTAGTTTTGTTCAGTTTTCACAAACACTCGAGCGTACCGCTGTGCACGTTCCTGACATGGCGCATAGTCAGCCGTGCATATACACCACCACAGAACACCTGTCATCACTACTGCATTTTTCCGAGCACTCCATGACTTCCCTTTTATGTGAAAACCAACAGCACAGTAGTATCGAGCGTTACAAGACACCCTCACACAACCAAACACATGAAAAGTACACTCACAGGCTCATGCCAGAGTCCTCGTTGGAAGCATTGCCGAGGTTCTTGGCAGTGGTAGCATACACTGCCCAGATCACGCCAAATGTGAGGAAGATGGCCCATGCCTCAGGACCGGCGGTGATGCCAAAAATGGTGCCAGTACCCTCACCTGCCAAGCGCTCGTCCACCTGTTGGAATCAGGGGACCGCATGCTGGAACGTGTGCTGCAGAACGTGGAGGTACAAAAGCATCGTCAACCCGGCTGGTCTCGAGTTCACAACAGTCAACAGAAGCAAGCAGCACCCCAGCACCAGGAAAGAGCCATATCTTCCAGACATAGCAGACAAAATAGCAACAGGCACACAGATACAGACAGATCTAAGCATACAAATCCCAATCCCCGATCAACGCACCAGTGCAAGTGCTGGCATAGCAGCCAACGAGGGGATGGCCACAGCAGCAGCTGCAGCAGCCTTGTTGATAGCCCGCATGTTGCATGTCACTGTGCGAACAAGGGTGAGCAGGTTGCGAATGGCTCAAGAGAGTGCGCCCAGTACCGCACATGCATTAGACCCCTGACACTGTACATTATACGCACCAGGAACAACAGCACGAGCTGCACGAGGAGTGCTGCGGGCCTGCACGGCACCCTTGAGGGCAGCAGATGTGGAGCAGACAACGGTGTTCATTGTTGCGTTTGTTGCGTTGTTTCGGTGCTGAGTCGTGATGATTGCAAGTAAATAGTGCTGCAAGGTGATTTGAATGTACTGATGAACAGGGAAAACAGGGGGAAAAAACACCTTATCCTGGGGTGTGGGGGGGAGGTGCACGTCTGGGAGTGTGTGCTTTTGATATGCAAAGTCGCGGACAAGTAAGCAATGAGGATGTCATATGCAAGTGAAGTCCAGGCGCCCACTGCCGTTCCCCCCCCTTCAACAAAGTGCGTGTGCACTCCAGCCTACGCTTGCCTGGCTTGTGGGAGTTGTCAGCTGTGGCATGGTGTTATGCAGAGCCCCATTGAGATGGGAAAACAACATGGTTATCAACAGCAGTCAGGCATGCACGCACCACACACACACACACATACACACACACACACACACACACATACACACACACACACATACCAATTCTATGACTCAGGCCCCACTGCAAGTACAACTTCCAATTCCGATAGGGTATTCATGAGAAAGCGCCCTATGATGATATGATTGATAAACAGTATTGTTGATGACAACAGTTGACCACACTTTGTGCCAGGCAACCAGTCACGTTTTCATTGCAGAACGTGATTGCACAAATATGTGTTTCAGCAGTTTGTTGTTGTTACAACAGTGACGCTCGTAACCTTTAGCTAATTTCTGTCTAGTATCGGCTAGCGTGCTGTTGTGTACCATCGCTCATCATCAACACGTGCAAAACGCAGTTCATTTGGCGTTCACGCACGAGTCAATTCAAGCAGGTACACGTTGTTGAACATGTCATTTTGTGGGTCATGCTGGTGTTTGGGCGGCTGCAGTGCGTGTATAATTGTTGAGGATTTGTTGCCGTCAGCCAGCAGTGTGCCTGGTTGCGACAATTTGAGGGTCCTTTGCACCTGACATGTGATATGGTGCTTCATATATATGATCAAGTGTCGTTTTTGCCACCTGTTGTTTTGCATGCAATGGGTCAACAACAGACACAGAGGCGTAATACCCTACATAGGTTGTGCTGGTGCATTTACACACGTGCAAGCATTATGCAACCACTGTGCCTGCGCGGTGGTGCTGGGTGCTCGCTCATGGTACGTGCACATGGTGTGTGTGTTCACTTGCTATTCCCACCACTCCCATCCCTCTCCCCAATGGCACCCACAGCGACGCAGTCGTGGCTCATTATCCACTCCTGTGTGCATGGCAGCCACATTTCCAACTAAAACAACTCCTGCCTCCACCAACGGCAGTGGTGCTGTACCATCCTTGCAGAGCATTTCCTCACACACACGGACCCGCCGCCCTGTGCTTGATCCTGCAAATTTTGACGCTAGCTATTTCCCAGATGCACAGCCACGCAACATCATGCAGGAGACACGACTGCGCTTGTTTTCCGGTACCGCCAACTTGGTAGGCGTGGGGTATATCAGTGATGTGCACAAAACTACCATCCTCACCAGTCTCCATTGTACATGCGCACAGGTACTGGCGCAGGAGGTGGCGTGCTACTTGGGTATTGAGCTTGGGGATGTCAAGGTCAAGCGCTTTGCAGACGGTGAAATCTATGTGCAACTGCAAGAGTCTGTGCGTGGCTGCGATGTATTCCTGGTCCAGCCAACGTGCCCACCAGTCAATGACAGCCTGATGGAGTTGCTCATCATGATTGACGCTGCCAAGCGTGCTTCCGCACGGTCCATCACTGCGGTCATTCCATACTTTGGATATGCCCGCGCAGACCGCAAGACAGCTGGCCGCGAGTCCATTGCTGCCAAGCTCACTGCCAACATCCTCACAGAAGCAGGTGTGTTGTTTGTGGCTGTGTTGTTGGTGGTGGGTAGGCAACAACAATGAAACACCATTTCCACCCAGGTGCCGACCGTGTGTTGGCCATGGACCTGCACTCTGGGCAGTGTGTTGGCTACTTTGACATCCCCGTTGATCATACCCATGGTGACTCTGTGATTTTGGACTATTTGTCGAGCAAGCGCATTTCCACAGGCGATTTGGTGGTAGTGTCGCCTGACGTGGGCGGTGTTGCAAGGGCACGGTCATTTGCCAAAAAGCTCAATGATGCCCCCTTGGCTATTGTGGACAAGCGACGCAGTGCACACAATGTGAGTGAGGTGATGAACTTGATTGGGGATGTGCGTGGCAAGGTGGCAGTGTTGGTGGACGACATGATTGACACAGCGGGGACCATCACCAATGCTGCCAAGGTCCTGCGCAATGAGGGGGCGCGCGAGGTGTATGCATGTGCAACACATGCCGTGTTTTCACCGCCAGCCATTGAGCGATTGTCGAGCGGTGTTTTTGAAGAGGTATGTGTTCGTGGTGGTGGGTGTTGCAGATACGGGTGTCATTGCACACCCACCTCGCACACAGGTGATTGTGACTAATACCATCCCTGTCAAGCCAGAAAACCAATTTCAGGCGTTGACTGTGTTGTCAGTGGCCAACCTGCTTGGGGAAACCATTTGGCGTGTGTATAATGCTCACAGTGTGCAGAGCATGCGGGCCTTTTGACCTTTTGTGAACCCGCCAGTGTGTTTTTCCTGTTTTTCCTTTGCCTGTGTGTAATTATAATTCTATACACCTATCTTCCTCTATGTTGCCACACTGTTACACATTGTTCCCGGAATAGCAACGCGGTGCGACGACTCGTCGTTGATTTCTTTACGCCTCAGCGTCTCCGTTGTCGTGCTACTCTACAATCTGCAGAACTGTTGTGAGCAACTGTCTCTGACCCTCTCACAGCGGCAGCACAGTTAGCAGGACAAGGGCTTGGGCACGGATTGGTTTGGAGAACGTTGCCAATCTCTTTTCACCGTAACGTGCCCAGCTTTGGTATCTTTGTGAATGCTACAGAAGCCCATGGCGTTGGGCAGCAGGTTTTCTACAGATGGGGCAATACCCACCTCAATATCCCCTGGCTTGCGGGTTGCCCCAGCACTCGCCACATTGCTTCTGGTGTTGCTTTGCTTGCAGGTATGTGTATTGGCGTTGTGTGTACATTGTGGTGCTAATCTTGGGCCCCTGGGCACCCTCCCGTCTACCTGTCCAGGTGCTGATCAACCCGGCCAACGCACCAATATCAGCTTCCAACGTATCAGACAGCAAAACTACTCCCTTGCAAAGCACCCTAAGCACCACCACAACAACTACTACTACAAAATGGGTTGTCAAGGACTCAAGACGTTTGTATACACGCCGACAACAAGTGACACTGCCAATGGGTGTTGATGAGCACCAACAGGTAGATGACCCGTTCGAACCAAAGCTAAACACGCAGTTGTGGGGCTGGTACAGATGGTTGATTGCCGGTGGGGATGAGCAGGGCAATACCACTTCTACAGCAGTTGCTGGGCTGCATGATTTGCCCTCGCAGAGGGACTAGGTTCCTTTTGGGACGTATTTTTCAGTCTTTGCACATTTGTGTTTTTGTATAATTAAAAAATGCACAACGCTGGTGATGGAAACCCCGTATGTAACCTAGCCATTTGCTGTTTGTTTGTCGGTATGCAATGCTCGATGCCTTTTGTGTGGCCGTTTGTCTGGCACATGTGTTGCTTCTCTGCTACCGTTCTTGCAATCCTCAGGTGCTGCTGAAGACTTTTTCTCTGCTTCGGTGGGGCCTGCATTCTCGCCGTACACGTTCTCTTCATCCTGCGTGTTTGGTTCAGGTTGTTCTTGCCTGCTACAGGAAACACCAGACCGCCGGAAAAGCACCACCTACCACCTTGTCACATCTCTGCGCAAAGGACCTTCGCCCGCCCGTGAGCATCAGGTCGCTTGTGCCAAAAACAGAGTTCTGCACCATTATGCGGCAACGCTTGTGGCAGTTGTATGCCAATATTGAGGTATCTGCCGGTGGTACCACTGCTGCATCACCAACAAGGTCATCGTTGACAGGGGGTCCAACACTTAACTGCTCATCAACTTGCTGCTTTCGCTTCCCAAGCTTTGATGTAGCTCGCTGCATGAATTTCATGCCCATTAATCGTCCGGAAAACCCTTTTTGGGGCTTGTGTGTTGCATCAGTCATGGTGGACAAGCAATTACAAACCGTGCTAGGTCATCGCATACGTTTCAAAGCTTTGTGAGTTAACTGTGCACGTTTAAGCCAGCGTGCTCGTTTTTCTGCTGACAAAGGTTTGTGTTTATTGCTGCAGCGTTGACCACAAACACAAACGAACACCTGCCACCAAAACACCTAAAATCACACAGTGCAGCTTCAGATCATTGACCACAATAATGCCACCACGTAAATCACAATACTATGACGAGGATGACTATGATGATGGCTACGATGAGGAATGGGACTATGATGACGAGTATGAGGAGGAATATGTACCCCCAAAGGTATTGTTGGGTGTGTCACATCAAGGCAGTAGTGAATGGCTAGGCATTGGGACACAGAGCATATCACAACTGTTTCATAGGCCGCCAAACCGCAAGCATCACAACCCAAAGCACTCCCCAAGGAAACAAAAAGTGCTGCTACTACACCAAGACAAGCCACCCACAACAGCACAAAGGAAGGTGGCTATGATGCAAAGCCCCCCACCCAAGGTCGTGGATGCACGTCAAAGTATCTGCACTTGCACGCTCCACATTCCTCCGTCTTGACCCCCACAGATCTTGCAGCATTGCAGCTGCAGTCACTGCAAAGCAATCCAATACTGCCACCAGCACTAAGCCGCCCATGGTCAGAATATGTGCCCCCACCAGCACTAGCAGCTGCTTGTGCAACTGCTGCAGAGCATGATGCACAAAAACAACCAATTCTGCACTTGGTGGTGCTGGGGCATGTTGACGCGGGTAAAAGCACATTAATGGGGCGCTTGTTGCATCAAGTGGGCAAGGTTGATGCAAGGACTGCACACAAGCACGAAAAGGAGGTGTGTGTGCTGATTGTGGATGATATGTTGATGATTCTCAATGATGATGTGGGGTTGCATTCGCACCAGGCAAAAGCAGCTGGCAAAGGGAGCTTTGCATTGGCATGGGTGCTTGACCAACGACCAGAGGAACGAGCACGTGGTGTGACCGTGGACATTGCACAGGCGTATTTTGAGACTCAACGATTTCTTGTGTCCCTCATGGATGCGCCAGGGCATCGAGATTTTGTACCCAACATGATTACAGGTTGGTTGCTCGGGGGGGGGGGGCATGGCACACATGCATGTACTACACGGATGTACGACAAAAACGCTCCACATAGGTGCTGCACAGGCCGATGCAGCGGTGCTTGTTGTTGATGGCTCCCTGGGGGGCTTTGAGGCAGGATTCCCAAGTGATGGATCTGGCGACGGTGGACAGACTCGTGAACACGTACAGCTGGCACGGAGCTTGGGTGTGGAGCAGCTCATTGTGGTGGTATGGTTTTTGCAACGGACAGATCTCCGTGTCCCCAATGAGCGTGCATGACAAACCACTGCCCACGCAGGTGACCAAACTCGACACCTGTGAGTACGACCCACAACGCTTTGCACACGTGCGTGCGCAACTTGCACCTTTTCTACAAGAACGTTGTGGATTTAGTGCCAGTGCGTTGCAATGGTTGCCAGCAATTGGCCCCACTGGAGACAACGTGGCGTCCCCACCAGCAGACACCCATCCACTGGCATCGTGGTGGAAGGATGGGCCGACACTGCTGCAGGCTATCGATGCGCTGGCACCACCAGCACGTGCCGTTGAGCGACCGTTGCGTGTTTCGGTCAGCGATGTATTCAAGGGGACACGAGGGGGTATCGTGGCTGGTGGTAAAGTCGAGGTGTGTGTGTGTGCATGAAAATGTATAAAGCTGGGGTACAATGTTGTTGATACCAACTACTCGGTACACAGGCAGGAGCAGTCATGGTGAATGATGAAGTTGTTATTATGCCGGGGTCTGTGGAAGCCACTGTTCGTGCAGTGCATGTGAATGGGACACCTGCATCATTGGTATGATTGTATTGCGTATACAAAACAAAACATGCAATAGGTGACTCATCATGTGCTCTTTTTGTCCAGGCTCGTGCGGGAGATGGCGTCGACATCACGCTGGCAAATGTGGAGCCACATGCACTGAGCATGGGTAGTGTCCTGTGCAGCCCTGGGTGGCTGGTGCTGCAAGTGCTCGTGTTTGAGGCACGTGTGCTGGTGCTGCAGCCTCCCATCCCCATCATCAGGGGCCATCAGGTACGTGTACTAGTGTAGCATGCACCACGACAACCCTGCACCACCACCCACCTTTCTGCCTCAGATGACTGTGCATGCCCATTGTGTGCGAGAGGAAGGTTGTTTTGATGCATTGCTCTCGTTGTTAAACCCCACATCTGGACAGGTGACACGTGCCAAGCCACGGTGTTTGCTTGCTGGCCAGTCTGCAGTAGTGCACATACGCGTTGTCAGACCCCTTGGATTGGAGCTGTATGCCAACTGCCGCCCGCTGGGACGCATAGCGCTGCGTGATGCAGGGTGCACACTGGCGGTCGGGGTTGTGACTGGTGTTGTGGAGACTGCACATGGAGTGGGTTGCTGAGTGTTACCAGTGGTGTGTGGTTGCTTTATTTGTAAAACGTTTCGTTGTTTGTGCACAGTTTCCCATATGTGCACACATCCATGGGTTCAAATTACACAGCATATGTTTGCAAAACAACCATCTATTTGTAATTGCTGCGTACGGCACGCTCAATTTCTCCCAACAACCCCAGCAGCCCACCCTCCTCCTGTTGTCCTTCACAGCGTTCTGCCAACTGCTGCAAAACAGGGTCAAGGTTGACGGATGCACTTGGCGATTGCAAAGTGAGCAGAGACACATGACCTTGCAGGGGCCATGATACAGGGATACGCAGCTCTACCTCAGCCTGTGTATTATTGAGCGGCATGTCCATGTTGCTCGTCCAGCACATGTTAAAACACTCACACATACCTTGCATGGCAATGCCACGCGGTATACGTCACCCTCCACATGCTGCATGGCATAGCCCTGTCCCTCTACCTCGCGGAGCAGCGCGTCTCGGTGGAGCTGCTGCAGTAGGCACTTTTGCAAAGCACGTACCTGTGTGCGCTTGGTTTCTTCTCGCAAATGATGCATTTTCCCGGGCATACGATGCACACACAACATACCATGCAACCCAATGCCCATGCAGCCGACATGTGCTGCACCTCGGCCACCAGCTCGGTGAGACATAATGTCATCTCTGGCAGCAATACTAAATTCATGGGCAGGTGGGTATCAGGGTCAAGATGCACCCGTACTTGAAACATCTCGGTAGAAAATGGCCCACCTGTGGTACGTGTTTCGTGATTTTGCTCTACAACAAACACAGTGCTCTCCCACAATAACAGCCCAGCAGCACATACCTGCAACGCTTCCTGCTGGTACGAAATGCAGTGGCACAGCCATGCGCACCACAAGCTGCACGTAATGCTGTGCTTCGTCCACATGGCTCAACTCGACACCACCCAGCATGGCAAGCACCTCACGCAAGCGGTCGCACCATCGTGCCTGCTGTGCAAAGCGCTCTAGGTCTCGTGCTGTACGCGTCTTGCGCACCACAAGTGCTTGCTGGTGTGTCACCTGGCTTTGCAAGGTGCCCACCTCCTGCTCTTCCGCCTGCACAGCAAGCGCTGCATCCTGGCGAGCTGCTTGGGCTGTGCTCAAGCGCTCTTGGAGCTGTCGTGCCTCATGCACTTGCTCTTGCAGTTGCTGTTGCAGTGCCACCTGGGTGTGAGTGACATGGATGGGACGTGCACAGTCCATGCTGTGAGAAATACTTGCGCATACACCACCATACCTCGTCAGTGTTGCATGGTGCACTGCCTATCGGGAGGGCAAGCAATTCTGCAAGTGCAGCCTCCTCCTGCTGCAATGCTTCCAAGTCTGCTGCTACGGTGCGTTGTAATGCCTCAAACTCGCTTGCATCTGTTGCCAGCGCTTGTGCTTCTGCTTCAATTGCCTCGGTCAACTGTGGGGCAGCAAGGTTGTGGTGTGCGGAAAGGCAGAAGCTGTTTTCAACCACGCCTCGCCATCACCTGTTGATTGTGTGCTTTTTGTGATTGCAGTTGATTGATCCAGGTGCTGAGCTGTACAGTGCAGCTCTCTACACGTTGCTCTTCCTCCCCGTCGGGCAAGCCGTCGAGCAAACCTGCAGAGGGGTGGGTGGTACACATACATAGTGCGACGCCAGAAGATGTGCGCGTACATCATCAACATACTGTCAACAAATGCTTGCTTGATGTCATAGTGGCTAAAGTTGTTTTTGATGCTCGAGTATTGACGTTTGAGGCGCTTGTAATCGCTGGGTCCAGCACCGATGGCGGCTTCCTTGGCCATGGCCATGAGCCCCTCCACACGACCATCACGCTCATATGCCAGGCTTGACAATGCCCTAGAGTTGACATAAGCATGTTGTGGTTGTTGTGTCGATGGCAAATTTGTTGTTGCGATTGGTTGGCCACGTACTGTGCGATGGCATTTGTATCAGCCGAATCCAATGCTGCTTGTATTTTGCCTGCTATCGGCGCTGTCAGCATGGCTGAATGCGCTGCAAGGTCTTCAAACACAGCACCTGTTGCGATCATCTTGTTGTGTGGTCGGGTTGTATGGTTGGGTTGTAAGTTTGCCGACAATGTGAGCTTGATGCTGTGCTGCTGGATAAACAAATGACGCATATTTTGTTGACACGAGAAACGCCACAAAAAAAAGCTTTAATCACTCAAAGTAAGCTCACACTCGGCCACATTCTCCCCAGCCACTGTTCAGTCACTGTTCATATACAATAATGCAGCTGGTTCCTGTGCAAAGTCGTAGCATTTTGTTGAGCAGATCAGGGCATGCCAAGTGCAGATCCCAGCCTGCGTTTACCCAAGTACGATGCTGTGCACAACAAGACAGTGTGTCCAAGTCTACTGTGAGCAAACGTGCAATGTTGGCAGGCGCAGCATCGTTGCTTGCAACAGGGGAAGCAATCGTCTCCACTAGGCACGAAACAGGCGTTGTTAGTGGCTCAGCATACAACAAGTAACATTCACCCTGTCCCTATTCAGGTACACTGCACAAGCTGCAGCACCAGAGGTGACTGACAAGGTCTATTTGGATATTACAGTTGGCGGTCAGCCTGCAGGGCGCATCGTGCTCGGCTTGTATGGCAAGGAAGTGCCCAAGACCGTTGCCAACTTTGTTGCGCTCTGTATGTGTGTTTGACGGTGTGCTTTGGGGGTGGTGATTATACTATTATTACATGGCTGTTCATCCGCCACAGCTACGGGCGAAAAGGGCTTTGGATATAAGGGCTGCACATTTCACAGGATTGTGAAAAACTTTGTGATTCAGGTATGTAGACGTTGCGGACAGTGATTGGCTATGTACATTGCACACATTGCACATTGCACAGGGTGGCGATTTCACGGCAGGCAATGGCACGGGTGGCAAGGTCTGTGGGCTGCAATGAAAAACAATGATAAAAAACCCTTGTACACCACCCACATACGCCACAGAGCATTTATGGGCGCACGTTTCCAGATGAAAAGTTTATAGAGCACGAGCCATTTTGTCTGTCCATGGCTAATGCTGGCCCCAACACCAACGGCTCTCAGTTTTTCATCACGACGGCATGGAAGGGGGTGAAGTGGTGTGCATGTATCATCAACCCATCAACAACACACCCCCACAGGTGGATACACCCTGGCTAAACGATCGGCATGTCGTGTTTGGGCGGGTGTTGGAAGGCAAGGAGCTGGTGGACAAGCTGCAGAACCTGCCTGTCGATCGTGGTGGGCGCCCTGAGCAAGCAGTTGTTATTGCTGATTGTGGCCAACTCACCGCATAAATTTATTGCTGTTGCGTGTATTCCGTGCTGCAAAAGCAGTGCATACGTCTAGTGCTACGAAACAACAGCACGTTGCCAGATCTACACAAACAATACATCATGCTGAGAAGACTGTTGCAGCAAGCCACAACAAACCACATACCATTGTCTTTACCAAACACAACAACTTCCTTGACGTCGTTACTTGCAGGATCATACATCACTTTACAACACAGCAGTGCAATCCAACAGTTCACCACATCTGCATATACCCAATGCCCCCCAACAATCGCTTCGTGGCCTATGCCCAAATCTACAGCATCATTACAAGATTACAGCAAGGAGGACATAGAGCACATACGTGCACGCATTTTTGGGGGCCACGTGGGCAACGGGCGACGAACAGGGCGCCAGGCACTCAAGCGCATTGGCAAGCTGCAAGAGCGCATTGCCAACTACTACCCAGAGCGCATGGAGGAGCTGGAGACGAAAAAGGTTGACAAGTTCAAGTATGACTACTGGTATGACGAGCGCCACTTCAAGCTCTTTCAGCGACGACGGCGGGGCAAGTATGTACCCAAAAAGGGTCAGGGCAAGCGATCGGGCAAGAAGAAAAAGTAGCAGTGAGTGTTGTGCAGTGGCCATTTCATGTGGGTTGTTGGTTGCTGTGTGTAATTGCGTGTAGTGACCAAAGTTCTACAATCCTGGACAACAAAGTTTCGTCAAAAGCGCAGCTGTTCGTCACAAGCATTTATAACCTGTGTGTGCTATACCGCATTGCCGCATTGCCTGCTGTGTTGCAACCTGGTGTGCCGTACCGTGCAAACCAACTGCTCGCAGATCGCCAAATACCTCCAACACCCTGATCAACAACATGTCTGCTGCACTACTCTCCAGCACACCCGTGGCTATCAAACCTGCTACACGGGCATGCAAGACAACTACCACGGCAATGGCTGGGATACCTGCACGCGCTCTGGCTCCTCGCATGCCGACCAAGCGCACCCTCAACGTCCGTGCCCAAGCCGCAGCGGTGACCGAAACCACCGCTAGCAGCCTAGTTAAGGACCCCGAAGCTGCCGAGGTATGCAACTAGTCAATGGGACCTTGACGGGGTGACATGTGTTGGTGGTGTTTTCTTGGTTGACAGCGCTCGCCTGCTGCTGCATACCCCAGGTGGCATACTTGGCAACCCGTGTGGCCACTGTACGTCAGCATTTTTCCTCTGCATTGTCCTGCGATGACTTTTTGCACCGGTATGTGGAATATGATGGGTTGTGGGGGTCTGCAGCGTGTGATCTCGTCAACCATCACCCACACATACAGCCTGGAACAAGCATTGTATGCCTTTGGCTTCACTGGTGACAACACCATTGCCTGCACTAATCTGTGTCGTGATGAAATCACGATCACCGTGAAGAACAAGATCGAAAACGTCTTTGGCAGTTCGTTCAACACCAATGGCCTTGGCGGTGTGCTCACGTGCGGTGTGACCGGTATCAAGGCAGGCCTGAGCCACTCTCCCATTTGCGGGTCTGGCAAGGAGCGCTACGTGTTTTTCTCCATGCCCCACATCTCCATCGACGCTGCTGGCAACGTGGGCACCATCTCCCGCCCTGGTCGTGCCGGTGACTCATGCGCGTGCGGTGCCCTGATTGGCTCGCTTGTGCAGATCAAGGACGCTGGTTTGGCTGCCTCATGCAAGAAGCCTGGTGTGCACGACTACAGCGGTATGTGGGTGGGAGTTTCTGTTTTCAATTGTTTTGTTGTCCCCCACACACAAAAACACTCCCCAACCACACAGATCCCGAGCTTTCCATCCTCAAGCAGCGCATTGCCCGCCGCATGCGCTTCGAGGGCATGACCGAGGAGCAGGTGCAGGAGCTCGACCTGGTGGGCATCACCCAGATTGCCGAGCGTACCATCTCTGACGACCTCGAGTTTCTCATCTCCAACGCTGTCGACCCCAGCAAGGCAGACTATGCCGTGGTGACCGGCGTGCAAATCCACAACTGGGGCACAGAGTTTGACAACGACGAGCCCAACCTGGAGTTTGTGGCACCCACCGGTGTCTATGTGGTGGTCAACGGCGAAAAGACCTACATCGACCTGGAGAGCATCCCCTCCCTGACACCCCGCCAGATCTCGCTCCTTGCCAAGACCACTGCCAAGCCCGCAGCCTCCAGTGGTGTCACCAACAATGCAGGCAGCACTGTGGCCCGTGCAATTGACGCACCATTCCTGTACAGCTCAACCCAGGAGCTCAAGGAGAAGGAATCACGTGCAAAGACCTATGCGCAACTCATCGTCGAGGAAAACTTGCCCGCTGGGTCAGTAACCAAGCCCGCATGGGTGGAGCGCATCGAGGCCTCAGAGCCCACTTCTCGCAGCTCATCCGTGTCCCTGGACGAAAACTCGCTCCAGTCCCCAGACGTGGACGCGATCACCAAGGAGTTTATCGACAAGCTGCGCACCGTTGCAAGCCAGCAAGTGCTGGACCAGATGAAGGGTACACAGCAGTAGACTGCCAAGGGCAGGGGGAAAAGGCTCGGGAGGAAAAGTTGTGACATCATCTTCAAACAAAACCCGGAAAATTTCATTGTCTACGCGTGTATAGACAGAGAGGTTGTGTAAAGACAGTATTTCCCTCGCTCGGTGACTGCTGGGTATTTCTGGCTTGTCCCAGTCTCACTTGTTCCAGAAGAGGGGGAGGAGAAGGGTCCAGCAAAACGCCCCGCCAGGAGGAGGCCGGCAAAGAAGTTCGATAGAAGGAACTTGCCGTTGTGTATGTTCTCGGACACAACATGATTGTTTGCCATGTTGCTTGCCAATTGGAGGATCAAGTGGATGAGGTCATGCGCACACATAGGTTTAAACCAACCAGAACTAGTATGTTGAACTTATTTTGTACGCATGTAATTCAGTTCGATCATTGCGGCAACAGTGCTGTTCTGTTCCGGTCAATCACTCTTCTCAGAATCTGCAGTGAATAGCTAGAAAACTTTGAAAACCCTCGGAACGCACACTTCAGATGCGCCCGGGCCGGCACAACTCTCGCACAGCGCCCCTTGCCCTACAACATGCGCGTGCGTGACCTTTCAGCGGGCTTTGCAGCGTTCGACATGCCTTTCCGCCCCATCCTGTGTAAAAGTAATAATAAGTAATACACAAGAAAGGTACAGGGGATGTGCATAACACTGATATGCAAAACAGCGGTGCACACTGCCATGTATTTGAAGCTATACCACTCACTACAATATGTGTCACACAGGGCAATGGAGGCTGTCTTTTCTATGTTGATGACGACCCGCACAGGGCGAATACTTGTCACATGCGTTGTTGCATTGGCGTGGATGGTTGTTTCCAGTGCCCTCATTTTGCTCAACAAGTGGATTATGGTAGCAGATCAGTTTGAATATCCCTTATTTTTGTCTGGTTTGGGCATGCTCTTCAGTAGTTGTGCATCCTACATATGCTGCAGGGTATGGTTTTGGTGGGCGGAATTATCGTCTGCTGCTTTCCGTGATCATTTCCCTTGTCCATGGAAAGTGCATTCTGTACGCCAACCATGCACAGGTTTTCCACTGGATAGAAGCCCAGGAGACCATCGCATGGCGCATTTACGCGTCCAGAATCCTCCCCATGGGCCTGTTGATGGCAACCACACTAGCACTGGGCAATGTTGTCTACTTGTACCTGGGTGTTTCATTAATTCAAATGCTCAAGGTAGGTTGCTCATTGGATTTGGATGGCATTGATAACACAATATCGTCGCTGTCTTCCTGCACCTCCAGCACCTCAACAACCCTAGTACCCCTCATGCAACCCCCTCATGTGCCCAGGCATTCACCCCTGTAATTACCATGGCATGTGCAATTATTGTGGGGTTTGAGGTTCCCCATTTCAATTTGGTATTGTCTGTACTCATCATAGCTTGTGGCGTAGCCACTGCATCGTATGGTGCTGTCGATTTTAATGTCATGGGTTTAGTCATCATGTTTTCATCACTGCTCTCTGAGTCGGTTCGGCTCGTCATGACTCAAATGCTGCTCCAAGGCTACAAGTTCAATGCAAGTATGTGTGTTTTGTTTGCATGTATTGAGGAATATGTTGTCCAACATCACCCCACGGAGTCCATGCATTCCACACACAGTCGAGGGTCTCATGTATACCGCCCCTGCCTGCGTATTCTGGCTCTCAATTGGCTCGTTACTGTGTGAGACCCCACGCATGCTGGAGGCCAACGCATTTGCCAAGCTTGCAGCATCTCCGACATTGTACTGTACTGCTGCTGCTATGGGTTTTATGGTCAATGCCACTGCGTACCTAACCATTCAGCTTGCTGGCAGCTTGACATTCAAAGTAATGGGGACTGTGAAGAATGCGGTGGTGGTGTGGCTGGGCGTACTGCTATGGGCAGAGCCCGTCACGATTCTGCAGCTGGTGGGCTATGGTGCCAGTCTTGGGGGCTTTGTTCTGTACAACTGGGCCAAGATGCATGCACCGGTCGGTGGGTGGTTGTGTATGTTGATTTGTGTATGCAAGGTATACAAAGCAGGTGTACTATACATAGGAGCATACAATATGGTTTGCAATCCCCTCTCACAAACAGGCACCCAAGCCGTGTCCTGCAAGCACAGCTGGCACAGATGAAGAAAACTGTGCTTTGCTGGCCAATGTGGAGGCAAAAGTAAGTACCCAAGCGACCAACAAGCGCCATAGCTGATTGTGGTGAGGCCAACACTCGTGCATGGGAACATGCATATTCATGTAAAACATGTGCACACATGTGGTGACTATTCACTGGAATACAGAATAATCATTTTCATTGCTATCTGTCGTCCAAAGAGGGGAAAGAAACACGTGCTTTTGAGGATTGGATTGTATGTTTCAAGATGGTGTGCTCCCCCTCGTTCTGCCCCCGTCTTTCGTTTACTCGTCGCAAAAAGCATTCCCATTGCTCGTCGTTTTCTGTTCCTTCGTACTTCAACAACCAGCTTGCGGTGGTTCCAGCAGAGGAAGAGATGGAAAGAGAGGACGAGGCACAATCTTCCTCTTCATGGTCTGTAATTCCTCACGTCACCCCCATCGTGCCCACTCTTCACACCTGGCTTGTTGATGACGCGGAGCCAGGTTGTTGCACATCAGGTTGAGGTCCGGGTATAAGTCAATCATCTTGAAAACATTGCTCACCGCTTCTCCTGCACACCACAGCTCCTTTAGACAGCGCACATGATCACCGCAAACAGCACCCATGCGCCACCAGAGGCCCCAAGACACCCGACATCCCGCCAATACAGCGTAGTGACCTGTTGACTGCGTCCTCGGCCAAGCAGCTCTGCTTTGCCAGCGGCGGCATGCCTGTGCAGCCCCCAGAGACACATGCCTCGCCACCAACAGATGATTTGCAGCAGGAAAACAAGGCATTGCGTCAGCTGTTGCTCGAACACAAGCATGCGCTCTACAGAGCACAACGAGCCCAGGCAGAACTGTGGCTGTCCAACAGGCAGTTGGTGGGTGCTGTCACTTGGATGCAACGAGAATCACATGTGCGGGGCATGCTGCATGACACATTGTTTGATGAGGTGCTGGCCATGCGACAGGAGAACTCGCACGAGTTGCATGCAGCATTGCAAGTACTGTGCACACCGTCCAGCGTGCTACTGCCATCGTCAGCGCATGATGCATAAAATCATATGATTTTTCCGGTATTGATGGTTTTGATATTGTATTTTCCATGATGATTATGTGTTGACGACCACATCGATGTCGTAATGCACCAAAAACCAGTTGTGCACCCCCATGTAACTTTGCACTATCAACAATACCCTCCTCCTTGTACTCGTTTTCCACCAAAGCCTGCTCGTTTCAATTACAGTACGGGATGAACCACGTCGCAACTTGAACCCTCTCGCATCTTGATCCATACAACACAATATGGGCTTCTCACCCTCGACAATGTTGCAACTCGTGCAATACAATCTTGTTGATAGTGCACTAGTGTGCACAGTACAGGATGCTCCCTATGCCATCTGTTGCCAGCCCTCGAATATCAACCTACCCACAGCACTGTCCACCATGGACACTCCTGCACACACAAGCGCATCTTTGCCCCCCAATTTAATCACCCAAAACACCAGCGTTGTAGCCAATCACCCTGGTATGTGTTGTGGTGCCTTCTTCAGAGACCCTTGTCCAAGATTTGGCTAGCGACAGTCCCGGTATACACAGGCATAGACAACAGTGTGAAAGCAAACAACGTAGTGACCACCCCTGCAGCACCCCCAGACAAGAGCGTGCGCCAGCTGGTGCTGGAAGAGTATGACGTACAATTGGAGGCAGCAACCAGCGCAGCCTTGCCACCACAAGGTCTGTGAGGTTGTGTTGACCAATGCATCATCATAATCACAAATGTGCACCATTGCCTGTTCTTTCCAACAGCCACCCCGGCACAATGCTTTGAGTATTACGCATCAGAAGACGATGCAACTGCAGCAGCGCCATCCAATGCACCACCACAGAGCATGGTACCCCAAGCAGTGCCGTTGCTTGGAAGCAGCCAAGGATTGGGTGTGTTTGCTTTGTATGACGACTTGGAAGGCATTGAGTGGATTTCATCCAACCACCAGCCCCAAGCAGTGGCACCAACAATAGGTTCCACACAACCCCCAGTGATGCTCGAGGAACACGCAGAGCCACCTGCTGGGGTATTCTACACAGCCAGCAACAAGCCCATTAAGGCAGCAGTGGTGGACGCATCAGCAAAGAAGCATGCGGAGCAGCTGTTGGGTGATTTACTGGATACAGAGCAGTGTGCACAGCAAACCGCGGCAGATTGTCCACCAGCCAAGCAAACAATGCCCCAGGCCGCTGCACCACTCTTCTCCACAGCATCTGGTCGCCCATTGGAAATTAACGCTGTTGCGCTACAGCGGGCTGCTGCGCTGCTTGGGGAGGACACGGTTGGGAACGCACCTGAGACACCTGCCATACAACATGAAGCCCATACGCCCACAGCAGCACCTTGTGCCAACTTGTTTGCAGGCGGCTTTACAACGGCATCCGGCAAGCCCCAGGCAGTGTCTGAGCTAGCCATGCGCCGGGCGCAAGCGCTTCTTGGTGACGTGCTTGATGCACACGACGATGCGCAAGAGACACAGGGTTGTCGTGTAGTAACAGCACAGCAGCACACCTCAGCACGGCTGGGTACAGTAAAGCGGGTTGCTGCTGCAAGCACAGGCGCTCGCAAAAAGTTTCGGTGTGTGGGTGGTGTAGTTATTTATCTTATCACAGGGTGCATGTTTTATACACATACATACAGTTCACCACTCATGGACGTCCGTGTGCTCAATACAATGGCCCATCCACGCCACACACGCTTTGCCACTGTCATCAAGCAGCAGGCAGTTGCCCGTGCGCCATTACAGACCCGACCGCGCATTCTTCGTGGGATGGTAGCAGGTATGATGCAAGGCAGTGACGCAGTGGCATTGCCTACGCTGGAGCAAGTTGAAGCACTTGTCGGTGGGGATCTTGCAATGCTCAGAAATGTATTATCGCAGCGGGGAGTGGACCCTGTGGCTGCTCATGATGCATGGGTGTGCCACCATGCACGGTGTGGCTTGTTTTCTGTGTGTTGCTCTGTTGTTTGGTACGGGCATGTTCTTTAAACTCCACACAGCATGGCAATGTGGCAGGCTCAACGGTGCAACGTGCAGCTGCAACAAGACACTGCACAAACATTCTTGCTGGATGAGCTTGACTTTCGGTATGTGTTTCTTTGCCTGCAATGTTACAAGTGCTTGGGAGCAGCAGTGCACACCAATGCACCAGGCACAAGCGTGAGTATGAAGATGGACGCCGGTCCTGCATTGCACAACTGCTTGCGCATGATCATGCCGCAAACCAGCCAATGGTGCTGTGTGTGGTTGGCATACGCTGCACCGCTGACAACAATCCGAGTGCGCTTGAGGTGTGTGGGGTGAGATGTGCATGGTATCTGGTTTCCCATTACTCCCTCCACCCATCTCAACACAGCTCACCGATGGATGGTACTGCATCCATGCATTGCTGGATGCTCCACTGCGCACCCTGTGCAAGCCCAAAACACCCCAGACTGTTGCACAAATACACATCGGCACCAAGCTGCTTGTGATTGGCGCAGAATTGCAAAGCCAAGGACCCTGCGAACCTCTGGAACCATCGGCAAGCAATGCATCGTTGCAATTGCATGCCAATGGTGTTTCTCGGTAAGTGTTGTGGATCGTGCCAAGCTGAATGGAACTGTTATCTTCACACTGGTATCACACCCATCGCAGGGCACCATGTGCAAGCAAGCTTGGCATTGCTCCTGTTCCCATCATGTACACCCCATTGGACCATGTGGCACATCAGGGTGGACCAGTGGCCGCCACAGTGTTGTGTGTGCAACGTGTGCATCCACTTTTGTTTTTTGAATCTACTGCAGAGGGTCCGGTGTTTCGAAGCCAGCGTGCACAGCATGAACACCAACGACAGCAATCACAAGCATTGCAAGAGGTGCGTAGCGCCTCCCTCATATAGTGGTTGTGTATCCTCCGGCTCACCCCTAATCTCTCCCACCAGATTGAGCGCCAGCAAGGGGAACATGTGATGGCGGAGGAACTTGCACGATGCAGGGCACTCGTGGAAGACGCGTCGCCAAGCAACTGTGATGGTATGCTGTGCTTGCCCGATGTGCTGTTGTGTAGAAGGACGACATCCACATCATCATTTTTTACAGTGGACATCATTTATGCAAGGATGGCTATTTCTACGTCTGTGTTGGGCAATGAACCACCTCGATACACGGATGCTGCTGCGTCAAGCTTGACACCCATGGTGCAGAGCAAATTGGATGCGTATACAGCACAGCAGCAGCAAAGCTTGGCTGCAACAATACAAAAGGCAGTACGGCAAGAAGCTAGCAGGGTCGGTCTTTCATTGGAGGGTGCTACTGCGCCAGTGCGCACACTGACAGTCACCCCTGTGCTGCCGTTTTCTGTGGTGCGAGGACAGGGAATAATGGCATTTGATAGGGAGTGCACTTATGTTGCCATTACATACACAGAGGGACACATTGAGTTCATCACGTCTCTCACACATGGTCACCATTCGGTACGGATGATGCTAAACATGTGTTGTCGCCAGCACCCCTGCACAGTCTTCCCCTTACATTATCACGCAGTGTGTGGCGCCCTCCAGAAGATATGCAGCTCCATGAAGGTGATGTTCTGTGCCTGACGCATTCGACACCGTCAGGGGTTGCCCCTCGTTCCACCACCAGTATCATCACCCCTGCAGTGGAGCTCTCAACCACCAGTCGCTCCTCATGGCAACTGCTTGGTCGAGTGGACAAGCATGCAGAGTTGATTGCACAAGGACTGCACTTTGAGCTTCTGCCACGCACATTACATACACTGCATGGACTGGTAGATGCGTCTGGCAACAAAGAGAGCTCGCGATTGCCACTTGGAGGGCAAGTCGACATGCTGGTTGTGTTTGTGACTGCAGGATCCATTGCAGGTAGACGAGATGGGTGATGATTACAAACCACATCCTGCATGGATAGTACATGATCAACACCAACCACGAAAACAGGAGGAGGCGGTCGCCGTGGCACAGCAAGCCAGTGGATTTTTGTTGCAGAACCACCAACGGCCCCCATGCACACACAGCCTCCACTCATGGCGCTGCATGTGCAAGGCAGCCGCCATGCAGCACCATTTGTTCAATCAGAGGATGTTAATTGTGGCACGGTGCTCTTGGTGCGGGGATTGCGCTGGACAGGACACATGGATACAGTTAATGGCGTGTGGAATGCTGTGGGTGATGAACACACGGAGATCATGGTGTGCAGCAGGCAGCATTGCACAGAGGAGCCAGCTGTTGCTGATTTCATTACGCACGCAACTCGCTGGGCGCAGGAGGATGGCAACATGCTTGATGCATTGAAATGCAAAGTGTCCAAGTTGTTGCTAGCTTGAGAGTGTATTGTTATCATGCAAAACAAGCAACACCTGTTACATACAATATTTCAACCACCAACTCGTGCTGCCACCCTGCGTGCCCGCTTGTTGTGCTTGCGCATCTGCACCAGTTCTTCTTGGCGCTCTTGCGCATCGTCCACCCGACCGCCATGCACATAGGTCACCCGCTTTGCCTGCTTGGGCGTGACAAGCACTCGTGGCTCAATCATCCCACGCTTTTGCAAACTCTTGTATCGTTCTCGAAGCACCATGGGTGCTGCTTTCACGGTGCGTAAACTTCCATCCACCTCTTCACTCAGCAACACGTGCAATGGTTCTGGCTCAAAGGGTACCACACCCAGCTTTGGTGGTTGCTGTGTTGCACGCTCTTGTCGATCGGCTTGTCGCCGAGCCCGCTTTGCTGTACGTCTCTGTTCTTCATCATCAAGCTGCTGCTGCAGCGTTGCAAGCGCATCAATGTCTCGCCGTTGCTTTTTCAATGCCTGTTGAACGGGGGTTGTTGGATTCAATGGAACATAATAATGGGTAGTGAAGTGGATGATCACATGCTTCCATACCTGCTTTGCTGCCTCAGCTGCGTCCTGTGCCCGTCGCCGCTGTGCCTTGTTGAGGTCAACCTTGGTTTTTCGTGCCACTTGCACGGCATTGGAGGCAACCTGCTCGTCATCATCAACATCTTCCTCCTCGTCTTCATCTGCATCCACAAGCAGCTGCGTCAGTGGGTCTGTT
>VFQP010001199.1_pt1 | contig 36656 bp, 31 predicted proteins | sample 3512351 | NCBI WGS metagenome assembly VFQP01 (sample SAMN10412372, study PRJNA504923) | tailings metagenome | isolation source: Relicate 1 Philex TSF1 revegetated site | place: Philippines: Tuba, Benguet | collected 2017-08-29
CTTCGCGGTGCACCTCTGCTTTTAAGTGGGTAGATAAAGCGTTAACGCAACTTACCCCCACCCCGTGCAAACCTCCAGAAACTTTGTAAGTATCTTTATCGAATTTACCACCTGCGTGCAAAACAGTCATTACAATTTCTAATGCCGATTTATTTTCTTTTGTATTGATACCAGTTGGAATACCACGACCGTTATCTTCAACCCGGATAGAGTTGCCTTTTAAAATATTTACATAGATGGTATCTGCATGACCGGCCAAGGCCTCATCAATAGAGTTATCTACAACTTCATAAACCAAATGGTGCAAACCTTTAACTCCGGTATCACCAATATACATCGAAGGACGCTTACGAACAGCCTCTAAACCTTCTAAAACCTGTATATTATCTGCCGAATAATTAGAGTTTGGATTTTTTTCTTCGCTCATATTTATGTGAAAAATTAAGAATCAAAAATACGCAATTTTTATGGATTTCGCCCTATTGTGGATAACTATTCGGCTGTTAAAATCGTCTTCAAAACACTGAAATCTAAAGCCTTTGAAAAGGCTTTTATCTGCCTAATTCAAATATTGTTTGGACTTTGACAAATGATTAATGGCGACCTAATTTAGGATGTTCGGTTTTGATTTTTATATTTGTTGAAATTTACAAAAACAGAATGAAACTAAACACAGTAAAATTTAGCGGCTTAGCTACTGCAATCGCCATCGTTTCTATCATGAGCGCTTGCGGAAATAAAGAAACAAAAACCGAAGGAACAGCAACAAAACCAGCTGTAACTGTAGATGCGAATAAAGATAAAATCGTTTTCGTTGATTCGGATTCGCTTTTGAACCAATACGAGTATTTTAAAGTGCTCAAAACTAAAATGGAAGCTAAAGGTAAAGCTGCTGATGCTGACCTTAAAGCTAAAGGACAGGCTTTTCAACGCGATATGCAACAATATCAATCGCAAGCAAATGGTATGACTGCCGAGCAAAGAGCTGCGACAGAAGAAAGATTGGGACGTAAACAACAAGAATTACAAGCTTATCAACAAAATGCTGGTGCAGCTTTTCAGAACGAGCAAGCTAAAGAACAAGAAGCACTTTACAATAAAGTTGCCGATTACTTAAAAGGATATGCAAAAGAAAAAGGCTACAAAATGGTTTTGAAGTACCAAAAAGGAATGGGCGATATTCTTTTTGCTGACGAAAGCTTAGATGTAACTAAAGAAGTAATTAAAGGCTTAAACGAAGCCTATAGCAAAGAGAAGAAATAAGGTTTTTCTTGCAAAAGAATTAAAGTCTCGCACAAAGCGGGACTTTTTTTATGTCTTTTGTTGCCATTGCGAGGCACGAACAATCTTTAAGCACAAACCGGCTTAGCAGGATTTTTCATTACTTTGCTTTAATATTTTATAGTATCCAAGCTTACTGCACAGGTGCTTCTCGCCTCGCAATGACGATTTGAAGAAGCCTGTAACATCAAACAACCTTTCATCATCTAAGATGTTGTTAAAGCAGAGAATGAACAAATATCAACAACAAATAGAACTCGAACTACATTTTTGGAAATTGGAAGTGATGAAAAAACCATCGTTTATGGGGAATATCGCCACGAAAGTTCAAACCAAAATTAACAGCTACATTCCGCAAAAAGTACATAAAGCCATTACCGCTACCATTAAACAAATGGTAAAAGCCGTGTTATTCGGATCTGAGCTTACCAATTCGGATACGCCGCCGGAAGAAATGAGTTTAATGCATCGCGAAGCGTTGATAAAATCAAAAATAGAAAACTACTGCAAAACTGGCGCCGCCGAAGGTGGCATTACCGGTGCTGGTGGTTTTTTAATGAGCATGGCTGATTTCCCGATATTGATTGGCATTAAACTTAAATTGCTTTATGAAATTGCTGCCCTGTATGACTATAACACCAGTGATTTTAGAGAACGTTTGTATATTCTACATATTTTTCAACTTACATTTTCTAGCCAAATAGGCAGTCAGAAAACACTTGCTCAAATAGAAAAATGGGATGAAAAGCTTTTCTTACTTCCCGAAAATGGGGATGGTTTCGATTGGCAAACCTTCCAGCAAGAATACCGTGATTACATCGACTTAGCGAAACTTGCCCAATTAATTCCTGTTGTTGGGGCGGCAGTAGGTGCCGTGGCCAACTATCAGCTCATTAAAAAGCTAGGCAAAACCGCAATGATGTGCTATAGAATGAGAAAATTAGATATTGATCAAAGAATTAATTTAAACCCTAAGAAATAAAGCTTTTTTACAATGCCGCTTTTACCAAATAGGGCAAAATCTCTTTCTGAAAAGTGACAAAGTTTTTGCGCACATCCGAATCGCTTACCGAAGTAAATGCGAATGAAAACACAATGCTCTTACTGGCCTTTAACAAAAATGCCAAGCCCCCTCTGCGGGCGGGATTATTTTTAAAGTGATCTAGCTCTAGATAGGCAGATAGCAACAATGCCTCCAACTGATCGGAAAGATGTTTCAAAAACTCTTGCGAATTGGCGTTCTCACGTACAAAATCCCATCCTATAAACTCGTTACAGGCAGTAAAAGAAAGACGGCAGGTTTTCATTACCAAAGCTTTTAAATGCTCTTCTTCGTTAGCAAATTTTACCTTGTTAGACAAAATCCCATGCAGGTTCACATCAAGATAATCCATTAAAATAAAATCGAGTATCTGCTCTTTGCTTTCGAAATATTTATAGATTGTTGCTTTGGCAATACGTGCTTTTTTAGCGATTTCGTTAACACTTGTTTTATGATAACCGTATTTCCTAAACAGTTCTTTTGCAGCCCTAAGGATACTTTCTTTTATTTTTTCTGGTTCCATTAATTTCTTACTGATAAAGTAATACCCGAGATTACTACGGCATACTTTTTTAGTGCCCGCTCTGCTGGATATTTTTGTGGACTACCATCTAACAACAGAAACTTACCACCTGAGCATGGGTCGGTAGCCGTAAAACCACTATCATCTGGCGTAACGGCACAAGCTTTTTCTGGGTTTACGGTGCTGCAACGATCAAAAGCTAGGTAAGTGCCCGTAGGCGATTTAACTATCATCAGCCCTGCTACACCTTGATTAGGCACCAAAAGCACATTGTTTTTGGCGTAAATACTAAATTCTTGCAGCGTAACATCATAACGTACTGGATAATCAGGCACAAAATTTTCTTCCTTGCCGCAAGAAGCGAAAAGTAGAAATAAAAATCCTGTAACCAAAATCCTCTTCATGCTTATATAGTTGCTGATTGATACTGTTTCAAGAAACGGACGTCGTTTTCTGAGAATAATCGCAAGTCCTTAATTTCAAATTTAAGGTTAGCAATACGCTCTATCCCCATCCCAAAGGCAAAGCCACTATATTTTTTACTGTCAATTCCGCAATTCTCTAACACATTCGGATCTACCATACCGCAGCCCAAAATCTCTACCCAGCCACTACCTTTACACATTTGGCAACCAGCGCCCTTGCAGATACTACAAGAAATATCCATTTCGGCACTTGGCTCTGTAAACGGAAAATATGATGGACGGAAGCGTACTTTAGTACCTTCGCCGTATAATTCTTGAACAAAATAGAACAACGTTTGCTTTAAATCTGCGAACGAAACTTTCTCGTCTACGTATAAACCTTCTACTTGGTGGAAAAAGCAGTGCGCCCTAGCAGAAATTGCTTCGTTACGGTAAACACGCCCAGGCATTAACGCTCTAAAAGGTGGCTGGCCAGCTTCCATCATGCGCACTTGTACCGAAGACGTGTGGGTACGCAAAGCGATATCGCCTTTCTCACCACCTTTTTTGATGAAGAAAGTATCTTGCATATCTCTTGCTGGGTGTTCTTCGGGAAAGTTTAAAGCAGAGAAATTGTGCCAATCGTCTTCAATCTCTGGCCCTTCGGCTACGCTAAAACCTAGTTTATTGAAAATTTCGATAATTTCTCTACGTACAATAGCCAAAGGATGACGCGTACCCAATTCGAAACCTTCGCCCGGAAGTGTCAAATCTAATTGATTACCTTCCGAAGCATCTAGCGAAGCAGAAATAGTTTCGTTTAGTGCTTGATACTTTGCCTCTGCCAATTGTTTAAATTGGTTAAGTACTTTGCCTAATGTTCTTTTCTCTTCTGGAGAAACTGCTTTAAATTCGTCAAAAATATCTTTAATAATACCTTTAGTTCCTAAAAAGCGAATTCTAAATTGTTCCAGCTCTGCTGCATTGCTTGTAGAAAACGTGTTGATTTCTTCGGTATACTGCGTTATTTGGTCTTGTAACATGGGCCAAATATACAGCAATTTATCCTATAATTTTGTCAGAGCGAGTTCAAAAACTTGCATAGTAATAGAATAAATACGCAAAATGAACCCAAGTTGGGTTTTGGTTACGAAGATTTAGGTTTTGTATTTACTACCAACCAAAAGTATGGACCAGCAATTGTTTCGATTTTAATGTACAAAAACTGGAGCAAAAAAGTTCGTATATTTGTTTGAAGTAAAATTTAATGCCATGACTACACTTACCATCCATATACCCGACAGCAAAGCTGATTTTATTAAACAGCTTTTAAAGGAGCTTGATGTTAAAGTTGAAACTAAAAAAGAAAGCAAAAAAGCTGAACGTAAACCCAATGCAGAAACTATAAAGGCGATGGAGGATGCCAAAAGAGGGAAAACGATGCCTATAACAAATATTAAAGCTTTTTTTGAGAGTATTTAATGTATACACTTAATTACACCAATAAATTCCTTAAGGATTTGAAGCTGATCAAAAAACGATCAATAAAGGATTTTATGCTTGTAGCTAATTTTATTGAAAATGAATTAGCTGTAAAAGGTGCAACTGGGCTTCACAAAAAACACAAAGCGCATAAATTATCTGGAAATTACGCCGACAATTGGGAGTGCCACATAAAGCCAGACTTACTGCTTATCTGGATAGAAATAACTACCGATAACAAAATTAGTCTTATCCGTTTGGGCACCCACTCCGATTTATTTTAAACCATTTTTGCGAGCCTAATTTACACAGTTGGTTGAGCTTTTAAACACCCAACCAACTTGAAAAAAATTACTTAATTACGCCTAGCTCTTTACCTACTTTGGTAAAAGCGGCAATGGCTTTATCTAAATGGTGTTGCTCGTGAGCAGCCGATAATTGCACCCTAATACGAGCTTTGCCCTGTGGCACTACCGGATAGAAAAATCCAATTACATAGATACCTTCTTCGAGCATTTTAGCAGCAAACTCTTGGGCTACTTTGGCATCATATAACATTACCGGAACAATTGGATGGAAACCAGGTTTGATATCGAAACCAGCTTCAGTCATTTTTTCACGGAAGTACTTAGTGTTATTTTCTAACTTATCACGCAAAGCAGTAGTTTCGCTCAACATATCTAAAACAGCAACAGAAGCACCAGCTATAGATGGTGCTAGGGTGTTAGAAAATAAATACGGGCGAGAACGTTGACGCAGCATATCTACAATTTCTTTACGTCCGGAAGTAAATCCGCCAGATGCGCCACCCAAAGCCTTACCTAAAGTACCCGTAATAATATCAATGCGATCCATCACATCGAAATGCTCGTGCGTTCCCCTACCTGTTTTGCCTATAAATCCAGAACAATGCGATTCGTCGATCATTACCAGCGCTTCGTACTTATCTGCCAAATCGCAAATTTTATCCAAAGGAGCCACCGAGCCATCCATAGAAAAAGCACCGTCGGTAACAATCATTCTATGTCTACAATCTTTAGCGGCAATCAGTTGTTTCTCCAAATCTTCCATATCGCAATTTTTATAACGGAAACGCTGCGCTTTACACAAACGGACACCATCAATAATTGATGCATGGTTCAATTCATCAGAAATAATAGCATCTTCTGCACCTAACAATGGTTCAAAAACGCCACCATTAGCATCAAAAGCCGCAGCATACAAAATGGTATCTTCGGTGCCTAAAAAGTCAGAAATTTTAGCTTCTAATTCTTTGTGAACGTCTTGTGTACCGCAAATGAAACGTACAGAAGACATGCCATAGCCATAATGGTCAATTGCCTTCTTAGCCGCTTCAATCACTTTTGGATGCGATGATAGGCCTAAATAATTATTAGCACAAAAATTAATCACTTCATTACCGGTACTTACTTTAATATCTGCACCTTGTGGCGAAGTAATAATTCTTTCTCGCTTATATAAGCCAGCCTGCTCAATATCAGCAAGTTCCTTTTGTAAAACGGGTTGTAAGGTTTTATACATAATCTTATTTTATAGATTTTGGAACAAATATACTACTTTGGTTGTTTGCAACCTTAGGTACAATACCATCGTCTTCACTTAGAAAGATAAAATTCATGAAAGCCACTAAATTACTCGTAACGCTGACCGCCTTAATTGCAATCTCATTTAACGGCTTTTGCCAACAATTTCAAATCAAAGGAAAAATTACGGATACAGATGGCCAGCCCATCCCCTTTGTTTCGGTATTTGTAAAAGGCACCACTAAAGGTGTATCTGCTAACGTAGATGGTATCTATAGTATCAATGTGGATAGAGGCATCGTCTCGTTAACTTTTACCGTGGTTGGCTTTAAATCGGCAACACACACTGTAGATGTTTTTGACAACATCATAGTTAATAAAACTTTAGAAACAGAACAGTATACCTTAAACAGTGTAGTAATTAAAGCAAATGGCGAAGATCCGGCTTATAAAATTGTGAGAAATGCCATTAAAAACCGGAAAGCATATTTGGAAGAAATTTTTGCCTACAGTAGCGATGTTTATATCAAAGGTGTACAAAAGCTGGTAGGTGCCCCGAAAAAATTCTTTGGCAGAGATATTCAAAAAACTTTAAATCTAGATACCAATAGAAATGGAATATTATACCTTTCCGAATCGCAATCAAAGTTTTCTTACATGAAACCAGATCGGATTAAGGAAGAGATGATTTCTTCGAAGATTTCAGGACGAAATAATGCATTCAGTTTCAACAAAGCTTCGGATATGCGTATCAACTTCTACGAAAACCTACTTCTAGAAAATACAGGGCTTAGCGCCAGAAGTTTCGTTTCGCCAATTGCAGACAATGCGCTTTTCTATTACAAATACAAACTACTAGGTAAAACGGAAGAAAACGGACTTATCATTAACAAAATTGAGGTTACTCCCAAAAGGAAAAATGACCCAGCATTTAGGGGCGTAATTTACATTGCTGATAACATTTGGAGATTAATGGGTACCGACCTTATCCTTACCAAAGACGCGGGTGTTAACCTAATAGATACGTTAAACATTGCCCAGCATTTTATAAAAATTGATAAATATTACATGCCAGGAAATTTGAAATTCGAATTTAACGGCAACGTTTTTGGTTTTAAGTTCGAGGGCTACTTCATTAGTTTTTACAGCAATTACAATATCAACCCAAAATTTGAAAAAGGCTATTTTACGCCCGAAATTTTGAAGATTACCAAAGCCGTAAACAAAAAAGATTCGGCCTACTGGGCAAACAACAGGCCAATTCCATTAACAGAAGAAGAACGTAAAGACTACATTAAAAAAGACAGCATTGCCTTGCGCATGCAGAGTAAGCAATATTTAGACTCTTTAGAGAAAGCAAACAATAACTTTACCTTAAACAAAATACTAATTACCAGTTATTCTCGTAACGATAGGTACGATAAACGCAGTTATACTTTTGATCCTTTAATCCAATCTGCCTTTTACAATACGGTAGAAGGTTTTGCGGTTAAATATGGTGTAACCTATCGTAAAAGATTTGAAGACAATAAGTACTTAACAATTAGACCAGAAGCGAGGTACGGCTTTAAGAATGAAACCTTTACTGCAAAGCTGAGCACCTATTATTACTACAATGCCACCAAACGAGCTGGCGTTGGGCTAAATTTTGGCAACGAAATAGCCGATTTAAACAATTATGGAACAATGAGCCCATTGTCTAACACCATCAATAGCTTGCTGTTTGAGAGAAATTACCCAAAATTTTATAAAAGAGATTTTATAAGCATTTACACACAAAGAGAACTAGCAAATGGTTTGCAAGCTTATTTAGCCTTAGATTATAATAAGAACTACGCACTTACCAACAGCACCTTGTTTAAATTTAGGGATTACGATGATAGGACGTTTACCTCTAACAATCCGCTTAACCCCGCAGATGATGCTCCGCTTTTCTCTGATTACCAATCTACTGCTATTACGGCTAGTTTAACCTATACGTTCGGGCAAAAATACATTACCCGGCCTGATGCCAAAATATATACTCAGGCTAAGTATCCTCGATTAAATTTAACTTATAAAAAAGGCATCAATGGCGTTCTGGGAGGCGATACCGATTATGACCTGATTACATTTGAAGCCTATCAAGAAAAGATTGGCTTAGGTTTATTCGGCTACACCTCTTTCGTAATTGGCGCAGGCAAATTCATTAATAGTCAACAAGTTTATTTTCCAGATTTTAAACATTTTAGAGCTAACCGGGCAACTTTCTTTCCTCCTAACCTCAGAAAATTTAGATTTTTAGACTTCTACCAATACAGTACTAATGATTATTATTTTGAAGCACATCTAGAACACAATTTCTCTGGATTCATTCTCAACAAAATGCCTCTTTTAAGAAAATTGAAATTAGAAGAAGTTTTAGGCATTAATTACCTTAACCAACCGCAAAAGAGGAATTACACCGAGTACTATTTTGGCGTTCAGCGCTTAGTGTTTGGCATTAGTTATGGTTTTGCTTTTGATAATGGTAAAAAAGTTGACCAAGGCATTAGGTTTGCTTATAATTTTTAGTTGTTAAATGCTAGAATAATATAGGCTTAACAAAAGCTTTTCGTTATTTTAACGTTATCAATCAAATTTAAAGTCTAAAAATTTAATGATCTGCTATTTTCGATGCTATTTATTGATGCTCTTTTGTTATGTAGCAATGGGTGCATCGGCACAGCAGTTTACACTTACCGGAAAAATAGCGGAAGTAAAAGGTTCTTCGGTACCATTTGCTTCGGTATACGTAAACGCCACTACGCAAGGCACTTCATCTAACATAGACGGGCAATACAAACTAAGTTTACCTGCCGGAAAAACCGAGCTGTTATTTACCGCCGTTGGTTACGATGACAGAAAAGTTACCGTGGTAATGAAAGAGAACACTACATTGGATATTGTGCTGGCACCGAAAATATTCACACTAAATGATGTAATTATCAAGGCCCCAACCGAGAACCGGGCGAATGAAATCATTAAAAAAGTAATCGAAAAAAGAAAAACCTATCTTAACGAGATCGAAGCTTTTTCTTGCGAAGTTTATACCAAAGCCATGCAGAAGCTGCTGAATGCACCAAAAAAGTTTTTTGGAAGAGATGTAGCCACCATATTAGATCTAGATAGCAACAGGCAAGGCATCATTTATCTTTCTGAGGCGGAATCGAAACTTGATTTTAAACAGCGAGATAAAATTAGAGAAGTAATGATTTCATCTAAAATTGCTGGCAACGACAATGGCTTTAGCTTTAACAAAGCTTCTGATTTAAGTGTGAATTTTTACAACAATACCCTATTTCAAGACAAGCTGAGCATTAGAGGCTTCGTATCGCCCATAGCCGATAACGCTTTTGCTTATTATAAATATAAGTTTTTAGGCAGCAGCGAAGAAGATGGTAAGATAGTAAGCAAGATACAAGTTATCCCTAAGCGAAAAAACCTGCCTGTGTTTTCTGGAATCATCTACATCGTTAACGATAGCTGGAGAATTAGCGCCCTAAACCTTTATGTAACTAAAGAAAACGGCATTGAACTGATAGATACGTTAACCGTTCAACAAAAGCTAATTGAGGTGGAGGATGTCTATGTGCCTCAATCTATCCAGTTCAGTATTTCTGGAAAACTATTTGGCTTTAGCTTTTCTGGATATGTAATGGGAGTTTACAAGAACTACGATATCAAGCCTGCTTTTAACAAAAACTTTTTTACCAATGAAATTCTGAAAATAGAAAGATCATCGAATAAAAAAGATCCGTTTTATTGGGAAAAAAACCGTTCGGTGCCACTTACTTTAGAAGAGCGGCAAAACTACCTCAGAAAAGATAGCATTAGTACTTTAAAGTCTTCGCAACGTTACCTCGATTCGGTAGATCACGTTAAAAACAAGTTTAATGCTGGGCAGATATTGGTAACTCCGTATATTTATTACAGAAGCTACAATAAAAAAAGCATTACCTACGACCCCATTGCAACAAGTGTATTTTATAACACGGTAGAAGGCTTAGGCCTAAAATACGCCGTAACTTTGCGTCAAGGATTTGATGAAGGAAAATACTACACCATTAAACCCGAAGTAAGATACGGTTTTGCTAACGAGCATTTCAATGCAAACATCAAATCTAAATACCTATTTGATGCTTCAAGAAATGGAGCTGTTGCACTTGGCTTTGGCTCTGAGGTAGCCAACCTAAGCTCGCAGAAACAAACAAACCTGCTTCGTAACACCATTAATGCTTTGGTATTTGGCAAAAACCCTGCAAAATTTTACGAAAGGAGATTTTTTAACATAGAAGCCTCCAGAGAATTTGCACCAAGTTTCGAACTAAAAGTTAGTGTTGATTATGCCCGTAGAAAAGCCTTGGTTAATGCGAACCTAAAAAGTTTTAGAAGCGAACCCAATTTCACTTCTAACAATCCGTTTGCCCCCGAAGACGAGAACAGTTTGTTGTTTCCTACGCATAAAGCGCTGGTAGTAAGTGGCACTTTGGCCTATACTGTTGCCCAAAAATATATCAGTAGGCCAGATGGCAGGTTTTATATGGAAAGCAATTACCCACGAATAGAAGTAAACTACAAGCGAGGTTTAAGAGGTGTATTTGGCTCTTCGGTAGATTATGACTTTATAGGTGTAGAAATTTATCAGAAGAAAATCCATTTTGGAATGTTCGGAAAATCATCCATATTGTTAGGTGCGGGTAAGTTTCTTACCTCAAAAAGCTTAAACTATCCCGATTGGAAACATTTTAGAGCCAACCAATCTATGGTTTTTGATCCCGACGAGCGAAACTTTCAATTTTTAGATTTCTACATTTTCAACACTACAAGCCAATATTTCGAAGCTCATATTCAACATAATTTTGGCTCGTTCTTTCTCAATAAAATACCGCTAATCAAAAAACTTAAACTCGAAGAAATTATTGGTGCCGCTTACTTATCATCTCCAGAAAAAAGAAATTACAACGAGTTCTTTTTTGGAATTAAACGAATGAATTTTAGAATTCACTATGGCTACGCTTATGATAGAGACGAGCTGATTAAAAAAGGATTTAAGTTTTCTTACGGATTTAATTTGTAGTTCCTCTCCTATTGCGTTATTTCGAGGTGCGAAGCAATCTCTAATAAAACAACAAACGCTTTAAGATTGCTTCGTACCTCGCAATGACTATCGTAAATTTCAATCTGTGCATCCCAAAATTCGGGACTAGCACTTTGGCTAAAAATACTTGACGAAAATCAGCTTTGCCAAACCACAAATTACCTTATCTTTGCAGCATTAAACGCCGTTTGCAGCGGTATCAATAAGTTATGACATACAACACCTTACTTTATTACTGCTATTCTCCAATAGCCGATGCAGAACAATTTGCTGCCGATCATTTAAAATTTTGTAAATCTTTAGGTTTAGTGGGCCGTATTATTGTGGCCGACGAAGGTTTAAACGGAACCGTTTCTGGAACCGTAGAAGCCTGTAAAGCGTATATGGAGCATATCCATGCTGATGAGCGCTTTGCAAAAACAGAGTTCAAAATTGATGAGGTTGAGGAACCTTCGTTTATTAAAATGCACTGCCGTTACAAAGCGGAAATTGTACACTCTGGCTTACGCGACAAAACCATCATCGACCCAAATAAGCAAACAGGCAAACATTTGGAGCCGAAAGAGTTTAGCGAGATGTTAGATAGAGATGATGTGGTGGTTTTAGATGTGCGCTCTAACTACGAGCATAACTTAGGCAAATTTAAAAATGCCATTACTTTAGATATCGAAAATTTTAGGGATTTCCCTGAACAGATTGAAGCACTAGCCCAATACAAAGACAAAAAAGTACTCACTTATTGTACTGGCGGCATTAAATGTGAAAAAGCCTCTGCCCTATTGCTACATCACGGCTTTAACGATGTTTATCAATTGCATGGAGGCATTATTAAATACGGCAAAGAGGCTGGAGGTAAAGATTTCGAAGGCAAATGTTATGTATTTGATAATAGAATTGCCGTTGACGTGAATACTGTAAACCCAACCATAGTAAGCAGGTGCTTAAACTGCGGTACAGTTACCCCAAAAATGATCAACTGCGCCAATCCAGAATGTAATGAGCACTTTACACAATGTGATGCCTGTGGAGAAGAACTGCTAGGCTGTTGCTCTGTTGAATGCACTACAAACCCACGCAAGCGCCCGTACGATGGAACGGGCTACTATGTGAAAGTTCCCCAACAGGTAGCAGTTAAAAGCTAGGGGGTACTTGGCCTTTTATAACAATTATCTTTGTCGTCATTTCGAACGTAGAGAGAAATCTAGCAAACTGCTATTTCTAAAAATAGATTTCTCTCTACGTTCGAAATGACGCTTATATTGAAGCCGCGAACTTTTAGTAAGCCATCTGTTGCCGTCCTTTTCCATTTATTTTTCTATTTTGCATAAGTTGCGAAAACTTACGCCTTTGCCATGAGAATCAATATTCTACAATTCAAGATAGTATTAACGCTTCTGTCATTTGCCATTAGTGCACAAGCCAATGACATCCCCCGTATTGGCGTACCGTATGTTCAGAATTTCCATAAATCTTTATATACGGCCGGAAACCAAAATTGGTCGATAGCAAAAACCAAAAAAGGGATCATGTATTTTGGAAATTCTAGTGGATTATTGAGCTATGATGGAAAATATTGGCAAAAACATCCCCTTCCAAACAATCAAATCATTAGATCTGTAGCGGTAGCAACCGATGGTCTAATTTACACTGGCGGATTTGGGGAGTTTGGTTTCTGGAAGCACGAACACAAAAAACTCCGATATTTTTCATTAGTCAATCTCATTCCCAAAACGGTAAATCTTACTGGCGAAGTTTGGAAAATCTATGCGATAGGCAAAAAGATCTATTTTCAAACTTTCTCTCATCTATTTCTTTACGAAAACAAAAAAATAACGGTCATAAAACCCGCCAATAATCTTTTGTTTTTACACCAAGTAAATAAAAGACTGTTTGTTGAAGTATTGGATAATGGACTTTTTGAACTCAAAGGCACTAAACTATCAAAATTAGAAGGAAGTGAGATTTTGGGTAAAACTGGAATACTGTCTATCCTTCCATTTAAAAACAGCCAGCTATTAATTGGCACAAGCAAAAACGGCTTATTTATTTTTGATGGAAATACGTTTACACCATTTGCCAATCAGGCCAACAATTTTTTAAAAACCTACCAACTTAACAACGGAGCCAAAGTATTAAACAACTATTACGCGTTTGGAACCATTTTAAACGGAATAGTGATTATAGACGAAAACGGCAATATTAGGCAAAGCATTAACAAAACCACCGGATTACAAAACAACACGGTATTAAGTCTTTATAACGATGATGAAAACAACCTCTGGGCAGGTCTAGATAATGGCATTGATAGAGTAGAATTAAACTCTCCCTTGTCATTCTACTTTGATAAAACAGGAAAGTTTGGCACGGTGTATTCTAGTTTAATTAACGGAAATAAAATTTACTTAGGAACCAACCAGGGCTTATTTTATGGAAACTGGAACAATAATACCACTAACAATTTCAATTTCGACCTTATTGCCAATTCGCAGGGACAAGTTTGGGATTTAAGCAAAATAGACAACCAACTTATTTGCGGACATAACGACGGTACTTTTGCCGTTGCAAACGATAAAATTGAAAAACTGTCTACTATTAATGGTGGCTGGACATTAAAAAAGCTAAATAACAATCCCAACTTTTTAATACAAGGCACTTATACAGGCTTAGCCATTTACGCAAAAAACGCCTCTGGAAATTGGATTTTTAGCCATCGTGTAGCAGGTTTCGGGGAACCATCCAGGTATGTAGAACAAGATCATAAAGGAAATATTTGGGTAAGTCATGCATACAAAGGCCTGTATCGTATTGCCGTTAGTGCCGATTTGAAGCGAGCTACAAGCATACAATATTACGACAAGAATAATGGTTTACCGAGTAGTTTTAACATCAACACCTTTAACCTCGAAAACAGGGTGGTTTTTTCTTCTGATTCTGGTTTTTATGTTTATGATGACATTAGCAACCGCTTTAGTAAATACAGTGAATTAAACAATAAGTTGGGAGGTTTTTATAGCTCAAACAAAATTATTAAGGCAGGGGGTAACAAATATTGGTTTATTAATGAAGGCAGAGTGAGCCTAACCGATTTTAGCCAGCCCGGAAAAATCAATATCGACTCTAACAGATTTAATATTTTAGATGGGCGCATGGTGCAGTATTATGAAAACATCAGCCAAATTAGCAATAACATTTATTTGATTAGCATGGATGATGGTTTTGCAATTTATAACCATACGCTTGCCTCCGCTATCAAACCTTCAGGAAAACTGCCAGCGGTAGTAATTGGCAAAATTGAAGACATTACTGATAAATACAGCATTATTACAGAAGAAGGAGATAGTGAAACTGAGATTGAAATCCCATATACTAGAAATAGTATTCGAATTTCATTTGCTTTGCCTTACTATCGCCTTTCAAAAATCAAGTTCCAGTATTATTTAGAAGGATATGCCAAGCAATGGTCTGAGTGGAATACGGCAACACAAAAAGATTTTACCAACTTAACAAATGGCACCTATACATTTAAAGTGCGAGCAAAAATAGATGATAAGACTCTTAGCGAAATTAGCACGCTAAAAATCAAAATTTTGCCACCTTGGTACGCTAGCAATTGGGCATGGACATTTTATTTCATTTGCATAGTGATAGGGCTTATTATTGGAAAAAAGGTTTATGAAACCAAACTGAAGAAAGACCAGCAAAAAATTGCCAATAAACTAAAGCAAGAACACGAAGAATATTTGAAGAAAGAGGCCGAAGCAACGGAAAAGCAAATCAACAAGATACAAACAGAAAAACTACAAACTGAACTGGCTGGCAAAAGTAGAGAACTAGCGAACTCTGCCATGAGTTTAGTATACAAAAATGAGTTGCTACAAAAAATTAGTCAAGAACTAAATAAGCTAAAAGAAGGACAAAAGCCACAAGAAGACCAGCTGCGCAAAATCCAAAAAATTATTGACGACGGCATGAATGATGAGCGTGACTGGAACCTTTTTGAAAATAGTTTCAACGAAGCACACGAAAGTTTCTTCAAAAAGCTAAAAGCTAATCACCCAGACTTGGTACCAAACGATCTAAAATTGTGTGCTTATCTACGAATGAATATGAGCAGCAAAGAAATGGCCTCGCTGTTAAATATCTCCGTTAGGGGCGTAGAAATTCGCCGGTATCGTTTGCGTAAAAAACTGGCAGTACCTCACGACAAGAACTTAACAGAGTTCCTTATCGAGATTTAATACTACATCATTACCTCTCACATCACATTTCTGTTACACTACAACCAAAACGAATAGACCGTTTTTGTAGTAGTATCAATTTCTTATTTGAAAGCACAAAAACAGGCATTTTAACAGCATAAAGCACCATTAAGCTAAGCATTGAGATATACCTAAAATTATACTTGATGTAGTAATGTGCAGGTAAATTCACTTGTTGTTATCATCCAAAAGTTCAACATTCGTGTATTCAAATAATCAAATATTAAAAAACGGTATGAAAAAAATCTTTACAGAACTTTCTGTTTTAGCCTGTTTTTGTTTGCTTTTATTATCAGACGTTGCCTTTGCCCAAAACGTTACAGTTAAGGGTGTGGTAAAAGATAATGCAGGTCCTATGCCATTTGTTACAATTATGTTAAAAGGCACTAACAAAGCAGTCCAAACAGAATCAAATGGAAATTTTACAATTAGTGCACCTGGAAATGCAATCTTAGTGTTTAGCTATCAAGGCTATCTTACTAAAGAAGAGCCAGTAAACAACCGATCAACTATAAACGTAACTTTGACGCAAGATGTTCAAAGCTTGGAGCAAGTTGTAGTTGTAGGCTATGGTACTCAACAAAAACGCGACATTACTGGTGCAATCACAAGCGTTAAAGGCGATGAGGTGGCCAAAATGCCAGCCGTAAACCCAATTGCGTCATTGCAGGGAAAAGTAGCGGGTTTAACGGTGGTAAATTCGGGCGGCGCTGGCGCTAATCCAGTAGTAAGAATAAGAGGTATTGCAAGTACGAACTTTGCAGATCCACTTTACGTTGTGGACGGTTTAATCCAGGACAATATTGCTTTTTTAAACCCTGCCGATATTGAGTCCATAGATCTATTGCGAGATGCATCTTCCTCGGCAATTTATGGTTTGAGAGGTGCTAATGGTGTAATTGCTATTACTACTAAAAGAGCTGCGAAAGGACAAACCAGAGTTAATTTCACTAGCAATATTGGATTACAGAAGGTAATAGATAAAGTTGACGTGACGAATGCGGATGAATTTAAAAAGCTATTTTCAACTCAACTAACTAATATCAATGCATCACCCTTCGACTTCAGTAACTACAATGCAAATACTGATTGGCAAGACCAAATCTTGCAGACAGGAGTTATCAACTCTAACAGTTTAAGCTTCTCTAATACTGGGGAAAGAACCTCAACACTAATTAACTTTGGTTACAACAAGCAGGAAGGTGTAGTTAAGTACGAAGATTATCAAAAGTATGTACTTCGCCTTAACGAGGAGATAAGAGTGAATGACAATTTAAAAGTTGGTGGTAATATCACGGGATTTTATTCAAAATATAACCCAACATCTGGGAGTTTAACAAATGCTTTATGGGCTGCACCTATTGTTCCCATCAGAGAGAATGAAAGTACCTATTATGCAATGCCTTCATTTCAAAGAGCACAAGTGGGAAATCCGATGGCCTCGATTGAGCGTAATAACAGAACTTCTATAAATAAAAGTTTAAGGTTTAACGGAAGCGCCTTTGTAGAATTAAAATTTTTAAAAGATTTCACAGCTAGGTCTACCGTGTACGCTGACTTCGGATTTTCAAATTCTAGGAGTTTTTCACGTCCCCCGTTCTCTTTTATTAACATAGGTGAAAATGGAGGAGCCACTATGACGGTAATTGATAATCAATTTAGATCTACCGTATCTCAATCGCAATCCGAATCGCATCGTTATCAGCAAGATCATACTGTAACCTACGACAAATCTCTTGATGGCGGTCACAGATTCAGCGCAATGATTGGTTTCACTTCTTTGAGGTTTGCTGGATCTAATTTAAGCGGATCTAGAACTGACAGTACACTTGTCGTACCAAATGATCCAGACCTTTGGTACTTGGGCATTGTAAATGTCAACAATGTACTAGGTAACTCTGGCGGAGGTGGCGAAGAAACAAATGCTGGTTTGTTTAGCAGAGTGAGCTACTCTTATAAAGATAAATATTTATTCAACGGAACTATTAGAAGAGATGGCAGCTCTCGCTTCGCTCCTCAAAATAGATGGGGCACTTTTGGAAGTGTAGGTTTAGGTTGGGTAGCAAGCGAAGAGGGTTTCTTCAAAGATAATATCAAGGCCATCGACTACTTAAAAATACGTGCGTCTTGGGGTCGTTTAGGAAATGCCAATGGCGCACCGGCTAACTTATATCAACAAGGCCTCTCAACAGGTTCGCAGGCTGTTTTTGGAGAATTTGTTTATACTGCCATAGACAATGCTTACCGTCCAGATCCAAATTTAAGATACGAAGTAGTGCAAGGAATTGACGTTGGTTTTGAGATGAAAGCGCTAAAAAACCGACTAAGTGCGGATGTGACATTCTATAACAAGACAACGGATGGTAATATCACTTCATTCCCTCTTCCTGCCACACAAGGAGGTTACACATACTATACAAACCTTGGAAAGCTTACAAACAAAGGTATCGAACTAAGCTTAGGTTACTCAGATAATATCGGCCAGGTCAACTATAATCTTTCAGGAAATTTTAGCTATAACAAAAACAAAGTTGTTTCTTTGGGACAAAACACTGAATTCCAAATTACAGGAAATGGCGGTGTAAATCTGACGAACTCTGGTCAATCCATAGGCTATTTCTATGGCTACAGACAGATCGGCATCTATCAAACTGCCAAAGAAATGCTTAACATGGCCCAATTCCCTAACTCGCAACTTGGTGATATTGCTTACGAAGACATTAATGGTGATGGTGTAATTTCTCCCTTAGACCGAACTTATCTAGGTACCCCATTTGCTCCTTACCAATATGGCATGAGCCTATCTTTAGATTACAAAGGCTTTGATTTGTTAGTTGAAGGACAAGGAGTGGCTGGAAATAAAATTTACACTCAACGTCGCACTTCTAACTTCGCAACTTTAAATTATGAAGCAAATAGACTTAGAGCTTGGACAGGACCGGGAACCTCAAACGTAGAACCTATTTTAGATAATACTAGAGGAAACAACTTCTTGTTTAGTTCGCATTATTTAGAATCTGGCTCCTATTTTAGACTACGTACTGTACAGTTGGGATATTCGTTCACATCAGATTTACTTAAAAAAATAAATGCAAGAAATTTACGCCTATTCATTAGCGGACAAAACATTAAAACATGGTCTAGGGTAACTGGATATACACCAGAGGCGCAGATTGGAAGCATTACAGGAGGTGGCGCCGACAACGGTGTTTATCCAGTTCCCGCAATTTACAGTTTTGGGTTAAATGTAACATTTTAAAATCCACTAAATTTTTAGCAAAATGAAATTATTCAATCATAAATCAAAAATAACCATTGGCGCCTTAGCATTATCACTAGTTAGTATAGGTACTGGTTGCCAAAAGTTTTTGGACACGCAAAGGCAAGGTGCCTACACTTCTGATAACTATCCTTATCCACAAGGAGGTACACCTTACGATACATTCCTATTCGCGGCGTATGATGCCTTAAGGGCATACAATTATGTTTCTGATGGTTTTATGGTAGTGACCAGCATTAGAAGTGATGACGCAGACAAAGGTAGTACGCCTACCGATGGTGGAGCAGATGTCATTGGAATGGACAACTTCCCTGCACTAACCAACGGAAGAGTAAACTCTTTGTGGTCAGAGTACTACGCCATGATAAGCCGCTGTAACAGGATTATTGATCAGGTACAAAACAATACTGAAATAATAGCTACAGATGCCATGAAATTACAGGCAGAAGCCGAAGCTCGTTTTTTGAGAGGCTATTCTTATTTCTTTTTAGTTAGAGCTTTTGGACGAGTTCCTAAAATTGACAGACCTCTAGAAACCAACAACAACACTCCGCAAAGTTCAGTAGCTGAAATTTATGCTTTTATCGAAAGCGATTTACAATTTGCCGCAGCTAATTTACCGTTAAGTTGGGATAAGAAGTTTATAGGAAGATCTACAAAAGGAGCAGCCAATGGAATTTTAGCGAAAGTTTACTTATATCAGAAAAAGTGGTCTCAAGCGATGGCAACAGCAAACTTAGTGATGACCTCTGGCCAATACGATCTATCTGTTAACTACTCGGATATATTTGGAGAAAAAGGTGAAAACAGTAAAGAATCGGTATTTGAAATACAAGGTACTGCTAGTGCACAGGTGCAAACGGCAAATGGTATTCAATATGCAAGCATACAAGGCACAAGAGGAAATACTACTGAATGGAACAGAGGTTGGGGATGGAATATGCCCAGCGCACAGCTAGAAGCTGCATATGAGCCAAATGATCCTCGTCGAGAAAGAACTATTCTTTATTGTAGCTCTGCAGGAAACGACCGCTTTACCGTATATGGCCAAAAAGCTCCCTTCTTTCCTACAGAAGTACCAAATCCGAAATACAACCATAAAGTTTTAGCCAACCCGGCTTACATTGCCATGTACAATACAAGAGGTTCATGGTGGATGAATGTTAGAATTTTAAGATATGCTGATGTAGTACTAATGTATGCTGAGGCTGCAAACGAACTGGGTGGCACAGCAAATACTACACTTGCATTGGATGCTTTAAATAGCATACGAGAAAGAGCAAGACGAGGTGCCCCAAGCGGAACACTTCCAGATGTAGTTTTTACCTCTCAAGAGCAGCTTAGAGATGCCATCCGTCACGAAAGAAGAATAGAATTAGCCATGGAACATGAACGCTTTTTCGATATTGTAAGGTGGGAAATCGATGCAGAGGTAATGCAAGCAGCAGGCAAAACAGCCTATAACCCCAATAGAGATAGACTGTTGCCTATACCACAACAGCAAAGAGATTTATCAAAAGGTTTACTAGACCAAAATCCTTTCTATAATTAAACATGACCTTTTAAAAAATTGGAAATATGAACTTTAAAATAAAAAATTACCTAGCGTATGTAGCTTTAAGCGCTGCGCTACTATCTTCCTGTAAAAAAGGTAACAACCCAAACGGATTGCCAGAGGTAAATACTGCTGATTACGAGGGAACTATCGGTGGTTTCAGAACTTCTGATGAGATTCTTAAAGATAATCTGGTTGCCTATTTCCCTTTTGACGATTCATATATTGAAAAGCTTACAAATACAGCACCTACGTCAAAAATTGGAGATTCTTTTGTAACTGGTTTTAAAGGAAAAGCCCTTAATTTAAACGCTGGATATTTATATTATGCTAATCAATTTGCTGCATTCAAGACAGACGTATTAACTAGTTTTACAATTAGTGCATGGGTAGAAATCTCTAACAATGGTTCTAAAAAAACAATGCTAATGTCTATAGCAAGACCAGCGAACTACAACGGCAACTTAGATTTCAGGCTTAATACAAACAGTTATCCAGCCTCTAACACCGATATTCTCAAAGTAGGGCCAAGATTTACTACCGTAGGTGGAGGCAGTCAGGATAATCTGAATGCCACATTATCTCCAAAAATTGGTCCGGGGAAATGGGTTCATTTGGTTTTAAGTTACAATGGTAAAACCGGGCGGTTTAACGTATTAGCTAATGGACAAAATATTGGCAGCTATTCAGACAGAGGAACCGGAAACAACTTGTTCAAATCGTATGAGCCGAGCGAATTAATCATAGGTACTCATTACAATTTAATTCCTGGAAAAAGTGTGAATACAAATACAGAATTTGGTTTAATGACCGGTAAAATAGACGAATTGAAAATCTATAATGCGTTTATGCCAGATGCGGTTGTAAAAGCAATGTATGAATTGGAATTAGCTGGAAAATAAAAAACTAAGCAACCACATTCTATAACGAGTGTGGTTGCTTTGCAAAATAAATATGGCAAAGTGTAACATCAGTAAACTAGTTACTTCGTTCAATGTATTGGTCACATTTTTATTCTTATTTGGTGGATGCAAAAAGAATGACCAAACTAGTTCCTTATCAACCGATACCTCCTTGTCATTCACTATTAACGGCACCAACAACGGTAGCTTAAAGTACACCAACCTTAGCGGCAAACCAGTTATCAAATTTACTTTTACCGAAGCAATTAACACCGCTACAGTAAACAACGGTATTTTGTTAAAAGACCAAACCGGAACAACAGTCACAATTACCCCTGCTTACGAAGATGGTAATAAGATCATTAATATAAGTCCACAAAATAACCTTGCCTCTTTTACCACATACACGCTTTCAGTTAACGAGCAACTTAAATCTGCCTCAGGTGGAAGATTGATTAACCCCGTAAACATCACTTTAATGTCGGGCATAGACGAAACCGACAAATTTCCCCGCATAAGCGACGAAGAACTACTAACCCTAGTTCAAAAACAAACCTTTAAATACTTTTGGGACTTTGGCCATCCGGCAAGTGGTATGGCGAGAGAAAGAAACACCTCGGGCAATACCGTAACCTCTGGCGGTTCGGGCTTTGGTGTAATGGCTATCGTAACAGGCATTCATCGTAATTTCATTAGCAGAGCTGATGGACTGGCAAGAACGCAACAAATAGTAGACTTCCTAAAAACTGCCGACCGTTTCCATGGTGCGTATTCACATTGGATTAACGGCAACACCGGAAAAGCCATCGCATTTAGCGCAAAGGATAACGGTGGCGATTTGTTAGAAACTTCACTACTAATGGCCGGCTTGCTTACTGCCCGTCAATATTTTAACGGCACTAGCACAGCAGAAACTAACTTAAGAAACGACATCACTACATTATATAACCAAGTGGAATGGAGCTGGTACCGCAATGGTACAAATTCCTTGATTTGGCATTGGAGCCCAGATTTTAACTGGGACATCAACTTAAAAATACAAGGTTGGAACGAATGCTTGATTACTTATATTCTTGCAGCTTCGTCCCCTACTTATACCATACCAAAATTAGTTTACGACGAAGGTTGGGCAAAAAACGGGGCCATAAGAAATGGAAATACGTATTATGACGTACAATTGCCATTGGGCAGTGCCAACGGCGGACCACTTTTCTTATCCCATTATTCGTTTTTAGGCATCAACCCGAATGGATTAACTGATGCTTACGCCAATTACGAAACCCAAAACAAAGCCCATGCCATGATTAACTACAATTACTGCGTAGCTAATCCCGCAAAACACAATGGCTATAGTGCAGATTGCTGGGGTCTAACCGCTAGCGACATTCCCGGAGGATACACGGCAAGTTCGCCAAACAATGACAGAGGTGTGATAGCGCCAACTGCAGCACTAGCATCATTTCCGTATACACCTACGCAATCTATGGCGGCACTAAAATTCTTTTACTATAAACTCGGAGATAAAATTTGGAAAGAATACGGCTTTGTAGATGCTTTCAACCTCAACGATCCTTGGTTTGCTTCTTCACATTTAGCCATAGACCAAGGTCCAATCATCATCATGATAGAAAACCATAGGAGCCAATTACTTTGGAATTTGTTAATGAGCGCACCAGAAATTAAAACAGGAATGGCGAAACTTGGCTTCTCAAGTCCTAACCTATAACACACCACACACATGAAACTTAAATTATTAATCCCTTTTCTTGCCCTATTAGGAAGCTGCTCGGTCAGTAAAACAAAGAACAGTGAAAAGAAACTGTCTGATGATGAACTATTGACCGAAGTGCAACGTCAAACCTACAAGTACTTTTACGAAGGTGCCGAACCTATCTCAGGCTTATCCAGAGAACGCTACCATAGTGACAACATCTATCCACAAAACGATAAAGACATTATTGCTACCGGAGCAAGCGGTTTCGGTATTATGGGCACCATTGTAGCTATAGAACGTAAGTTTATTACCAGAGCGCAAGGCTACGAGCATTTAAAAAAAGGGATTGATTTTTTGGCAAAAGCCGAGCGGTTTCACGGCGCTTGGGCCCATTGGATGTATCCCTCTGGCAAAGCAAAGCCCTTTAGCAAAGGCGATGACGCTGGAGATTTGGTAGAAACCTCTTTTTTAGCACAGGCCTTGGTAACGCTAAGGCAATACTACGCCAGCGGCAATGCCGAAGAAAAAGCGCTAGCGCAAAAAGCAGATGAACTTTGGAAAGGTATTGATTGGAACTTTTACAGAAAAAATAACGAAAATGTATTGTACTGGCATTGGTCGCCAACTGTTGGCTGGAAAATGAACTTTGCCATTACCGGTTACAATGAATGTCTGATTACCTACATCATGGCAGTTTGCTCCCCTACCCATGGTGTGCCAGCCGAAGTTTACCACCAAGGTTGGGCCAAGAGCGGTAAGATCAATACCAATATCTCCATGTACGGACACCCAATTAAACTAAAACACAATGTAGTGGGCGAAAGCGTTGGTCCCCTATTCTGGGCACATTATTCTTACTTGGGTCTTAACCCCAAAGGTTTAAAAGATAGATATGCTGATTACTGGCAAGAAAACAGAAACCAAACCCTGATTAATTATGATTACGCCATTGCCAACCCTAAGGGCTTTAAAGGTTACGGCAAAAACTCGTGGGGAATGACTGCAAGCTACTCGGTAAAAGGCTACAAAGCGCACATGCCAAGCGAAGACTTTGGCGTAATTAGCCCTACCGCCGCACTTTCATCTTATCCTTACACGCCAAAAGAAAGCATGCAAGTGATCAGAAACTTATATGAAAACATGAACGATAAAGTTTGGGGCGAGTTCGGATTTTACGATGCTTACAGCGAAACCGACAATTGGTATCCTAAACGTTATATCGGTATAGACCAAGGGCCAATTGTAGTGATGATTGAAAATGGACGCACCGGACTGCTTTGGAACCTTTTCATGAGCGCACCAGAAATTAAAGCGGGTTTGAAAAAATTGGGCTTCGAAAGTCCGAAAATTTGAAATGAATAGAAACGTATATATCTTCTTACTGATTGGTTTATTTTTGGCTTCCTGTAGCCAAAAAGTAAGGATTGTATTATTACCAGATACCCAAACTTATGCAGAGAAATATCCTGAAATAATGGATACTCAGCTCAATTGGATTGCACACAACGCAAAGCACATCAACTTTGTTTTGCAACAGGGAGATTTAACCCAAAACAATAACGACAAAGAATGGCAAACGGTAAAAAACGCTTTTTCTAAGATCGACAATAAAGTTCCATATATATTGGCAGTTGGCAATCACGATATGGGTAGTGGCCCTGGCAAATTTGCAGATGTAAGAAATAGCAGCATCTTTAATCATTACTTCCCTTTTAATGAGTTTGCAAAACAATCTCATTTTGGTGGAACATTTGAACCTGAAAAATTAGATAATTCTTATTACCTATTAAACACAGGAAAAGTAAAATGGATCATTATTACTTTAGAATTTGGGCCTAGAAATGAGGTTTTAGCTTGGGCAAATGAAATATTAGCCAAATATCCAGATAGATTGGCTATTGTAAATACCCATGCCTACATGTACAGCGATAATACCAGAATAGGCGAAGGTGATAATTGGCGACCACAAGCTTACGGAGTTGGTAAAGATGTTGGAGAAAAAGCAGTTAACGACGGCGAACAAATCTGGGAGAAATTAATTCGCAAACATGCAAACGTTCGCTTTGTATTTTCTGGTCATATTTTAAATAGTGGTGTTGGTACGCTTGTAAGTACAAATGACGCAGGCTTACCGACTTATCAAATGTTAGCCAATTACCAAGAAGGTGTTAAAGGATCTATTAAGGGCGGAAATGGTTTTCTGAGAATTCTAGATTTAAACTTTAAGAAAAAAACACTTAGCATTAAAACTTTTTCGCCATACCTAAATGAATTTAAGTTAGAAAAGGAGCAAAATTTTGACTTTGAGAATGTCAATTTTGGCTTAACTAAACAAGAATAATATATACATAAATGAAAAAAATCAACTTCCTAATCGTAATAGCCGCATTTACATTTAACGCTGGTTTCGCCCAACAAAAAACTGTAAATTCCGAACAACAAAAAATGAATACTTTCATCAGTAACCTCCTATCTAAAATGACTGTTGATGAGAAAATTGGGCAGTTAAATTTGGTAACTGGTGGCGAAGCTACCACGGGTTCGGCGGTAAGTACAGGTGTAGAAGCCAAAATTGCCAAAGGCGATGTTGGCGGGATTTTTAGCTTAACTACGCCGCAAAAAATACGCAAGGCACAAGAAATTGCCATGCGCAGCCGTTTAAAAATCCCAATGATTTTTGGACAGGATGTAATACATGGTTACAAAACCACCTTCCCTATTCCACTGGCTTTGGCAGCAAGTTGGGATATGCCTTTGATCGAGAAAACCGCCAGGATTGCAGCACAAGAGGCAACTGCAGATGGTTTAAACTGGACTTTCTCGCCCATGGTAGATTTGGCCCGCGACCCACGCTGGGGCCGTGTAGCCGAAGGTAGCGGCGAAGATCCATTCTTGGGCTCCGAAATTGCCAAAGTAATGGTAAAGGGCTATCAAGGCAACGATTTAAAAGCTATTAACACCATGATGGCTTGCGTAAAACATTTGGCCTTATATGGCGCAGCCGAAGGTGGAAGAGATTACAATACTACCGACATGAGTTTCGATAGGATGTATAACGAATATTTACCACCCTATAAAGCAGCTATTGATGCTGGTGCAGGTAGCGTAATGGTTTCTTTTAATGATATCAATGGTGTTCCAGCAACAGCCAATAAATGGTTGTTAACCGACTTGCTGCGTAAACAATGGGGCTTTAAAGGTTTCGTTGCTTCAGATTATACTGGTGTAAGCGAACTGATTGCCCACGGTTTAGGTGATTTAAAAACCGTATCGGGCTTGGCCTTAAAAGCTGGCACCGATATGGACATGGTAAGCGAAGGCTTTTTAACTACCTTAAAACAAAACCTTAACGAAGGCAAGCTAACCATCGCTCAAATTAACTCGGCTTGTCGCTTAATTTTAGAAGCTAAATATAAACTAGGTTTATTTGATGATCCTTTTAAATATTGCAGTGATGAAAGAGCAGCAAAAGAAATATTAACACAAGAAAACTTGAAGTTTGCTCGCGAAGCTGCCACCAAAACTTTTGTGTTATTAAAAAACGATAAACAAACTTTACCACTACAAAGAAAAGGAACCATTGCTTTAATTGGCCCACTAGCCAATACTGCTAGCAATATGCCAGGTACGTGGAGCGTAAATGCAGATATGTCTAAAGTGCCTACGCTACTACAAGGTTTAACAGAAGTAGCTGGCGATAAAGTAAAAATTGTACATGCCTTAGGTTCAAACCTAATTGGCGACCCCAACCAACAAATTTGGGGCACTGCCCACGGCAGAGACATCCCTCGTGACAATAGACCAGAAAGTGAAATTATTGCCGAGGCGGTAAAAATTGCAGAAAAAGCAGATGTGGTAGTGGCCGCATTGGGCGAAGCTTCTGAAATGAGTGGCGAAAGTTCTAGCCGAACTGATATCGGCATTCCAGATACGCAAAAAAGATTATTGGAGGCCTTATTGAAAACTGGTAAACCTGTGGTTTTAGTGTTGTTTGCTGGCCGACCAATGACCTTAACTTGGGAGCAAGCCAACGTTCCAGCTATTTTAAATGTATGGTTTGGTGGCGTAGAGGCGGCTAAAGCCATTGGCGATGTGTTGTTTGGCGATGTCAATCCATCGGGAAAAATAACCATGACCTTTCCGCAAAACGTGGGGCAAATTCCATTGTACTATGCACATAAAATGACTGGCCGACCACTAGGCGACAAACCTTGGTTTACCAGGTTTTGGTCTAACTATTTGGATGTAACCAATGATCCTTTATATCCTTTTGGCTTTGGTTTAAGTTACACCACATTTACTTATGGCGACGTAAAAATTAGCAATAATACTTTGAAACCCGGACAAAAAATAACGCTAACTACCACCATTACCAATAGTGGCAAATATGCAGGAGAGGAAGTGGCACAGCTTTATATCCGCGACTTAGTTGGCACCAGTACCCGTCCTGTAAAGGAACTAAAAGGCTTCCAAAAAATAAATCTGCAAACTGGCGAAACTAAAACCGTTACCTTTACCATTACAGAGGAAATGTTAAGATTTTACAACAATGAACTGAAATTTGTATCAGAAGCTGGAGATTTTAAAGCGTTTGTAGGTACAAATTCTCGAGATGCAAAAGCGGTAGATTTTAAATTAGTGAAGTAGTTTAAACACGCCGTCATTTCGACGAAGAATGAGGAGAAATCTAACATGAGACTAGATTTCTCGCTATGCTCGAAATGACGGATGAGTTTACAAAAAATTATCATTATGAAAAAAACAGCCATACTACTCCAACTATTCTTCCTAAGTATTACCACCTTTGCGCAAGATTTATCCTTATACAAAAAAGAAGAATTTGTTAGTCAGGGCGATACTTTAAAATATCGTATTCTTTACCCCAAAAACTTTGATGCGAGTAAGCAATATCCCGTAATCTTATTTCTGCATGGTAGAGGAGAGAGTGGAAACGACAACCAAAAACAGTTGGCTAACGGTGGTAAATTGTTTCTGAATGATAATTTTAGGAACAGCAATGAAGTGATTACGATTTTCCCTCAATGTAGCCAAACCAGTTATTGGGCCAATGTAGATATCGATACGGTAAACAACAAGCGTTTTTTTACTTTTGTAAAAGGTGGCGAGCCAACAAAGGCGATGAGTTTGGTGCTACAATTTACTGATCAGTATTTCAAGCACAGTTACGTTGATCCGTCAAGAATTTATGTTGGCGGTTTATCTATGGGCGGCATGGGAACCTTCGAAATTTTGAGGAGAAAGCCTAAAACTTTTGCCGCTGCATTTGCAATTTGTGGTGGCGACAATGTGAAGAATGTAAAGAAATACAAGGATGTTCCCCTATGGATTTTTCACGGTGGCCTTGACGATGTAGTCACCCCTCAGTTTTCGTATGGCATTTACAGAGAAAGAAAAAAATTAGGCAATGATGCCAAGTTTACACTATATTTAAAAGCAAATCACAACAGCTGGGATAGTGCTTTTGCAGAACCAGAACTACTACCTTGGTTGTTGTCAAATAAAAAATAGCGAAGCTATGCTGTAAAGACGTATTATTATGCGTCTCAACCCAGCAAAAAGAGCCAATAATGTAACTTGACAAAGACGCATCATCACGTGTCTCCACCTTTATAAAAGCAATATGGATCTACCTAATATCTTTGCCAAAGAAGTCGCCGAAGACGTAATAGATAGAATAAACAAGCTCACTCCAAATTCGCAACCGTTATGGGGCACCATGAATGTTGCGCAAATGTTGGCACATTGTTGCGTGGCCTACGAAATGGTTTACACCGATAAACATCCTAAGCCAGGCTTTTTCATGGGCTTTATCTTAAAAAATTTTGTAAAAAGAATGGTGGTAAGTGCCAAGCCCTATCCAAAAAACAACAAAACTGCCCCGGCATTTTTAATTACCGATGAAAGAGATTTTGAGCAGGAAAGGCAACGCTTAATTGATTATATCCTTGAAACGGAGATATTAGGTTCTTATATTTTTGATGGTAAAATATCGCACTCTTTTGGCCCGCTAAGTGCTAATGAATGGAATAACATGTTTTACAAGCATTTAGACCATCACTTAAAACAATTTAGCGTATAATTTTTCGAAAAGCAATTTCATCTCTTTTAGGTACTGATAGCCCCTCCATTCGCTACAATCTTTTTGTTAAGTTACAGCGCTTATGCTAAGCATTGGCAATGCCATTTCTGTATTGCTATAAATAAGGTTGCAGCTATCAACAAAAAGTATTTCCGCTGCTGTAGGGTTTAGTTGGCAAAACGGTATAAACCACTTAAATTTATACACATGCGAGCACTAAAACCCTACAGGATATAAAAAACCCCTTTGATGATTTGTAATAAAAAAAATTATATTTGATTTAAGATAAAGCCTTAGTTTTATGGCGCAAAGCGAACACATTTTGGTTGACTTTGCGCCATTTGATGAGGGGTATAAATAAGTTAGCAGGCATATTAAAAAACGACAAATGGACGACAAAGAAATCGAAGCAATAAAATTACACGTAGCGGGTGCGACAGTTCGACACACGGCACCATTTGACGACCTAAAGCCGTTTAAGAATGACTTTGAGTTAACGCAAGACTACATTGACAAATGGGTAATTCCATTTTATATGAACATTGGGCAATCAGACAATGAATGGATTAATAAATTGACTTCTGTTAAAAAAGAAATTACAACAGACATTATTGAAAAAAATCTTGGCGACTTTAACTGGCGGACACGACAGACGGGAGCATTTTTTTCAGCAATCACAAACCAAACACAATTCGTTGACATTATTGGAACACATTTATTGAAGAGCGAAGTGTGTTATGCTGGTGGCGTTTACTGCAAGGTATTTGCTTCATTTAATTTACCAAAGTGTGTTGATTACTTAAACTTGTATCTTGACTATTATCTTACCAAACCTGACTTGTGGTTTGACCAAAGGGACGCAATGGAAGCAATTCTGTATCTCGACAAAATAAACTCAACAAATCACTTTGACAGACACATTAACAACTGGGCAGAATTTATAAAGAACAAGCCTTATTGGGACAAAGAAATTAAAACCGACAATTTAGAAAAACAGTTGACCGTAATAGAAACCGTGCGACAATACGCCTGCTAACACGGGTTTTGCGTCAGGCGGGCTGACGTGCAAACTTGGAGTTTACGCTGCTAATGAAATTAATTACTAAATTGAAACTTTGTGCTCCGAAACCCGCCCGAACGCAAAGCCCGGGAACGTTAGTGGCTATTTTGGGACGACACCGCAACAAGCAGAAATTTGACACGACAACATAATGAGAAAACGGACATTTTTCATATTGACAATATTAGCATTGACAATGTCGTGTGGCAACGGACATTCATTTGGACAAACGTTTAACACGACTTCTGTAAATATAGACCTTGACATTAAGGAACTAATCAAACCTGCGACAAAAGTTGAATTGACACACGTAGTGAAATATAAAGACGAATTTTATTGCTTTTTTGAAGAAGTTAAGAAAGACAACTCAAGACGAGATATAAAATTTTGCTTTGTCTTTTCAGACACGGGCAAGAATATAAGAAAAATAGAAGTTCCGGATGACGTTCAAAATACTGTTTATTACGACTTATTTGTAAAAAATGACAACGTATTTGTAAAAACCTATATGGACAGTAAGACATTCTATTTTGACAACAAAAAATCAAAATGGGTAAAGACAAAAAATGCTGAGGATTTGATATTTGAAGACGAAAAGTTCTATGTATATTCTTTGGATTTTGGCGAATGGGGCGGAAAAACTTGGTTTAAGTATAAGCAAACAGGAATAGAATACGCAATAGAAGCAACGACACCTTTGGTTAATAAAATTGACACTACTTATTATTTGACAAACTCATTCAAAGTTTTGAAAATTGAAAATCCTTTGAACCTAAACAAATGTGATAACGATGTTACTTATGAGAATATAGAAAAAGATGCAAAATATGCTTCTTGGTATGGCAAACCAGTAGGTTTTGAAATTGTTTATAAAGACACGACAGCCCGAGATTATTTTGATTTCTCATATAGACCTCACATCGTAAGTTCGTTTGTTTGGCAGAATGAATTGTTACATATTTACGAAACCGACACAGCAACTTACATTGCAAAAGCTGACAACAATTCAATAAAACCAATTCAAAAAATAATAGGAAAAAAATTACGTTTTTATGATTGGCATTATTCATACAGAAGTAAAATTCAAAAAGACGGACAGCAACTATTAAAATTCAAAATAGACAACAGATTTGGACTTATGGAAATTAACGGACAGGACATCAATACCTATAACTTAATTCTGAAATGACGAATGAAAAAAACAGCCACTAACATGGGTTTGCCGCAAGTGGGGGTTCAGTGGTAAATTGAAGTTTTGTGCTTTTAATTTACATTTGCGGTAGGTTGAAAGTTGGTGCTTCTAAATCCCCACCTGCGGCAAGCCCAAAACCGTTACCTGTAATTTTAAGACGACTATACAAAACGACACTCATTGACCTTAAACAGAAAAAATAAGACAAGAAAAAAATCAGCAGGATTTGACCTTATGCCTATCGTAATTGTGATAGGCGTTATCGGACTGCTATTAACACTTTACATTGGCTATAGAGCATCAATAAGTGACAGGAAATTATTTTCTGTTAGTCTCTTAGCACTATTTGCTGGACTATTATTTGAAAGTATCAGAGTTTCGGGTAGTTGGAAAACTGTTGCAGCAATCTTTGCAGGAACATATCTATTTAGTTTAACAGCCTTCCTGCCTGGAAAACGTGAGCAAGTATATAATTTTGAAAACCACATTGAGATGTGGCCATATGTCTTCCTATTCATTTTTGCTATATTTTTTGGAATTGCATATAAAGACAGAGTTACTGCAAAGCTGACCGAAGGAGTTACACTTCTTCTATCACTTTCATTAGTATACTGGACTGTTGACTATGGATTTACAAACTACCATAATTGGTTTGCATATACCTTGCTGACAATTTCATTCTCAATGACAGTTTTTTCAATAATAAATGCACTGACAAACCTGCATTTATCGAGAACTACACGATTAACGTTGAGCGTATGGAGCACTGTAATTATGTTTGCGTTTGCCGTTGACAATATTTTCAGGGTGTTTGACAATCCAGACATTGAAAGCACTTATCTCTCATACGGACTTTATATCGGACTTCAATTTTTCTTGTTAGGTGTGTCAGCGGTCTACATAATGCAAAACTATATGCTTCTTGCAGCATTCCTTCCAAGTAAAAACGGCAATTACAGACGTGACTTGAAAGAAAACAAGAAAGACCACATAGACAGGTTTTCAGACGAACAAGTTTTAACTGGACATTCAATACTCTGCATCTTATACACAGTAACCTTTTATGGACTTAATTATAAATATCAAGTTCTGCCAAGACATACAATGATATGGCTAGTATTTTTAACCTTTCCGTTATTTTTGCGACTAATTGACTTAATGGTATATGGAAGAAAAAACTACAGGTAACACGGGTTTGGCAAAAGTGGCGGTTCAGTCCTCCGCAGACACATTTGTGGTTAATCAAAGTTTGGTTCTCCGCATCAACATTTGTGGTGAAAATCGCCACCTTCGCCATGCCCAAAACCGTTACCTGCAAGCTTAAAAAACGACACGACAGATAAAAATGATACCTGAAGAATTTGTAAAGAATTTTTATTTAGAACGAAAATCACTTGTCGACTTATATTTAAGTTCTGACAACGAGACTGACGTTTCTAAGCTAATTTCAGACTTACAGCTTGACGAACTGAAAACTGAAAAACTTCGACAAATATTGAATGGTGTTTTAGGAGACGCATTTTACACAACTTTGTTAGGACTTGACGGAGAAGCTAAAATTGGAGAACGACAAGAAACCTATAAAATTGAAGATGAAAATGGAAACGAACTTACTGGTGGTGAAATCGAAAGTTATGCTTGGGAATATTTTCACAACAACAAATTTGAGTTTGACATTTCAGGTGCAGACTTCATTGCGAAATTAACATACAAGACTACTGAACAGGGTGGACGAAAAACACCAGCTAAAACTGGTTATAGACCACAAGTGAAATTTGACTTTGAAGAAATGCAAACTTCGGGACAACAAACTTTTATTAACAGAGAACTTGTTTTTCCTGGCGACACAGTTGAAGCAGAAATAAAAATTCTTTCTGTTGACCATTTCGCAAATCGACTGACAGAGAAAATGCAATTTGAATTTAGAGAAGGTGCAACAGTAATTGGAACAGGAATAATTAAGCATATAATCAATGACAAACTAAAAAAAGCCGGCAGGTAACAGCCGTTTTGCAAAAGCGGGGGTTTCGTGCTTCTATGACAGTGGAGTGCTAAATTCAAGTTTTGTACATCTAATGAAGTTTAGTGCTGAAAATCCCCGCCTTCGCAAAGCGGCAAAACGTTAGCAGAAATTAAAATGGAAGAAAAATCAAAAAACAGTGCCATTTTTGACGAATTTTGGAATATTGTCGAAAAAGGCGAAGAAAATAAAAAGCGATTAGCTTCAACAAAAACTCACGAATTAATTCAATTTTTAGCGGAGATATATGTGGGGAAAGGTCGAGTTGACGCATACATCAAAATACCCGAAATAAATGCGGAATATAATTTACCAAGAGATTACTACAAAGACCTTATAGATATTTATTGTCTAGAATCGCAATTCGATACTTCTTTAAGTGATGCAAAGATAGATTTAATTGAAGTTATTGGAGCCGAATTTCAAGACGATGCATTTGAATATTTAGTTAACTTGGCTTTTAAACCTTGCGCAGAACAAGACTATGCTTTAAAGCTGATACTAAATTATTCAGTTATCTTAGAACCTAGAAAAAATTATTTAAATAAGGTTTTGCGCAAAAACTTTCATCAATTGAGTGAAGATTTACAGAATAGGACCTTGTCGTTTTATGATGCCGTAGGTTATGACCCCAAATTCATTTCATCTTTGACGAAAAATAGGCAGAAAAGAAAGTGGTGGGAATTTTGGTAATTAACTTCTGCTAACAACAGGTTTAAGTTAAGCCTCTGGCGAAGTGCGAACACAAAAATTTAAAGCCATTTATTTAGTTTAGTGCTGTGGGCAGTTATTGCCAGTAAATTAGGCTCAACTTAAACCTGCAAAACGTTAGCAGAAATACTACAAAACGACTCAATTATTAAAAATCTAGATCCAACCAATATTGAACTTTTTGCAAAAAATATTTAGACGAGAAAAGTCAACTATTGACTGGGAACAAATCAAAAATTCTGATTTAGCCTATCCCAAGCACTCATTCTCTATTTTGAAACTAACTATGCCAAGTGGTCAAATCGGGACAGGCTGGGTAGACAAAGGCTACAAGAAATATGATTATAAAGAATTTTGCCCTTATAACATTGAAATAGAAATTGACCTAACCGACCCGATAGCAGAAAGTAATGCAGACCTAGATATGGCGACTGTAGAAGATTTTTTTTCTGAAAATCTGAAAAAAAATTGCATTTTCCATCTCGTTTCAAGAGTTGCTACTGAAAAAGGAATGAGCATTATAGCCTATACAGAGTACGAAGAACAAATAAACATATTGTTACGAAATATTATTGCGGACAAAAAAAGGCTTGTGACATTTGAGTTTAAAATGACCTATGACCCTAAGTGGAAAAAAACACGTACTATACTCTAGTAATATCCGTACTTCTGCTAACAGCACGTTTAAGTTAAGCCTAGGGTGAAGTGTAGACACGGAAATTAGATGTTATTTATTTAGACTAGTGGTTTAGGTTCTGTTGTGCAACTAAAATAGGCTCAACTTAAACCTGCAAAACATTACCTGCTATATTAAGACGACAACGAAAATGATTGAGACTTATCCAAATCCCTGGGACTTTCACAATACTGACAAGAAACTTGTTTCAGCAGACCATTATCATAAAGTTGTGTATTACGACCTAAACGAAATTGCAATGGGAGCTCCAATCGGTGGACAATGTTTTTTAGAGACTTCGGACAAGAAAAAAATAAAAATACACGACTGGTGTGGCGGACCTGCTGCTTGGGAAACAGACGGACGATTGGTTGCAATTCCTATCTGGACACGAAAATTTCTAAAAGGAACTGTTCAACAAATCGGGGTTTTGGACACAAGGAATATGGAACTAAAAATATTTAAAAAGACATTCAGAGTACTTGAAATTCGTTCCTTTGACAGGGCGACTATTTATGGATATGATAGCCCGATTCACAAGACCGAAACCGTAACTTTTGACATCGAAAAAGAAAAAATTGAGACATTAATTAAACTGACGCAATGAAAAATACAGCAGGTAACAGGCGTTTGGCAAAAAAGCGGGTTCAGAGCTTAAATGAAGTTTTGTGCTTCGTATCAAGTTCAGTGCTGGTTAACAGTTTTGTGCTTCGAAATCCGCTTCTTCGCCAAGCGCCAAAACGTTAGCCATAATTTTACACCAAATGACTGAAATAATCAAACTTATCCAAGAAAACAAAATTGAAGAAATAATTCAAAATTATTCTAAATCAAAATTTAAAATCCACGAATTATTTGTTGATGTTTTAAAAGACAATCTAACTGATGACTACGAAAACATTGAATTCGAAGCCGATAAATATCAAGAAGAATTTATTGAAGGTGTTGAAATTTTCAAAGTATTAGTAAAGGCTGACTTACAAATGGAAGCAATGATGTTTTCGACCATTTTGGTCTTCTTAGGTTTCAAAACAGGCGAGTTTATTCATTTGCTTTCAAATACTGCAATGAGTAAAGGTGTGTATTTATCAGAAACATCAACTTTTAAAATTGATTTTCGTCTTAGAAATTCGATGCAACAGTTTTATGATAATATGGACGACAACTATTTGGTTCCAAAAGCAAACATTGCTGCCGCAAAAACAAGAATTTCTCAAGCTGTTTTTAATCAAATTTCAAAATCAGAATTTGGAAGTGATATGTTACAAATGGGAATTAGTTATGAACGGATTAGCGAAACCCAAATGGCAAAAAATATTTATCAAGGAGTGATGAATGATTTTGAGTCTGAATCTGTCAAATTAAGTAGCGTATTATTTCCAGAAATATCACAAGTTGACGACAGAAATGAGGATGAAATTAAAATTTATAAGAAAGCCAAAGAATTGCTTGAAAATATAACCAATACTAAAATTGAAGAACCTAAAAGAGTTCACATAAACGAAAGCGTTTCTACCCAAAAATTAGTTGAAGAAACAACTGAAAATATTGAAGAAATCAATAAGATTAAAAGTAATGGCTTTTTCTCAAAATTTAAAAAATGGTTTTCATAAATGATTTTTAAATCAACTTGATGAACTAACAAAAGAAAAAACTACGGCTAACATAGGTAACTGTTGCACAACCCCACATTTCGGCGTTATCTTAAAAAACAACACAAAAAACAGCGTCTTTTAAAGCGATTTAAGCGTGCTTGTTTTTTTGATGACAGAAAATTATTGCTTTTTTAGAA
>VFQP010001200.1_pt1 | contig 36638 bp, 30 predicted proteins | sample 3512351 | NCBI WGS metagenome assembly VFQP01 (sample SAMN10412372, study PRJNA504923) | tailings metagenome | isolation source: Relicate 1 Philex TSF1 revegetated site | place: Philippines: Tuba, Benguet | collected 2017-08-29
AGGCAACCAGATACCTAAACTATTCCCCTCGCAGATATACAGCTTGAAAGAACAACCCTCTGTCCCCGGGCAGGTCGCCCAACCAGGGGCACCACTTTCGTGGTGAAGGGAACCTGCCGTAGCCGGCGAGGGCAGATAACATAGCGCGAAGCGCTTTGCCGTCAAGCCCTGGCCTAGTGAGGCGGCCCGCCGCAGCGCTTGGCTGCGCGGCGAGGCGGGCTTCTACGGACCCGCCCCGCCCCTGTCAACGCAGTGTCATGCGGGCTTCGGCATGGCTGCCATCCATCCGCGCATGATTGACGCCGCGCGCGCCGATCAGGCCGCGGCGCGCGGCGCCTCCGACTCGGCGCCGCGCAGCTCGAGCCCATCGGGCCCGGCGGTGACCGACAGAAGGTCGCCATCCTTCACCCGGCCTTCCAGCAGCAGGCCCGCCAGCTTGTCCTGCAGGCTGCGCTGGATCACGCGCTTGAGCGGTCGCGCGCCGTAGGTGGGGTCGTAGCCGGCCTCGGCGAGCCATTCGCGCGCCGCCGGGTCCATCTCGATCGTGATCTGCCGGTCCGCGAGCAGCTTGCGCAGCCGCGCGAGCTGGATCTCCACGATCGCCGCCATGTCGCCGCGCGCGAGGCGGCGGAACAGCACGATCTCGTCCAGGCGGTTCAGGAATTCCGGCCGGAACCGCTCGCGCACCGCGCGCATCACGGCGGGGCGGGCGGCGTCCACGTCGTCGCTGTCGGCGAGCTCGGCGATCGCGTAGCTGCCGAGGTTGCTCGTCAGCACGATGATGGTGTTGCGGAAATCCACCGTGCGGCCCTGGCCGTCCGTCAGGCGGCCGTCGTCGAGCACCTGGAGCAGCACGTTGAACACGTCGTCATGCGCCTTCTCCACCTCGTCGAAGAGGATGACCTGGTAGGGGCGGCGGCGAACGGCTTCGGTCAGCGCGCCGCCCTCGTCGTAGCCGACATAGCCGGGCGGTGCGCCGATCAGGCGGGAGACGCTGTGCTTCTCCATGTATTCGCTCATGTCGATGCGCGTCATCGCGCGCTCGTCGTCGAACAGGAAGGACGCGACGGCCTTCACGAGCTCGGTCTTGCCCACGCCGGTCGGCCCGAGGAAGAGGAAGCTGCCGATCGGGCGGTTCGGATCCTGCAGGCCGGCGCGGGCGCGGCGGACGGCCTTGGAGACCGCCTCCAGCGCCTCCTCCTGGCCGACCACGCGCTGGCGCAGCTGGTCCTCCATCCGCAGCAGCTTGGCGCGCTCGCCTTCCAGCATCTTTTCGACCGGGATGCCGGTCCAGCGGCTGACCACGGCGGCGATGCCTTCTTCCGTCACCGCCTCGTTCACCAGCCGGCCATCGCCATCCGCGGCGCTCGCGATCTGCTTCTCGAGCGTCGGGATGACGCCGTATTTCAGCTCGCCGGCGCGGGCGAAATCGGCCTTGCGTTCCGCCAGTTCCAGCTCGGTGCGGGCCTTGTCGAGCTCCTCCTTCGCCTTCTGCGTGGCGACGACCTTGGCCTTCTCCGCCGCCCAGCGCGCGGTCATGGCGCGGGACTCCTCCTCGAGGCCGGCGATCTCCTTCTCGAGCTTCGCCAGGCGGTCGCGGCTGGCCGCGTCCTCCTCCTTCTTCAGCGCCTCGCGCTCGATCTTGAGGCGCATGAGGTCGCGGTCGATCGCGTCGAGCTCCTCGGGCTTGCTGTCCACCTGCATGCGCAGCCGGCTCGAGGCCTCGTCCACCAGGTCGATCGCCTTGTCGGGCAGGAAGCGGTCGGTGATGTAGCGGTTGGAGAGGGTGGCGGCGGCGACCAGCGCAGAATCGGTGATGCGCACGCCGTGATGCGTCTCGTACTTGTCCTTGATGCCGCGGAGGATGCTGATCGTGTCCTCGACGCTCGGCTCGCCGACGAAGACCGGCTGGAAGCGCCGGGCGAGCGCCGCGTCCTTCTCGACATGCTTGCGGTATTCGTCGAGCGTGGTGGCGCCGACGCAGTGCAGCTCGCCGCGGGCGAGCGCGGGCTTGATCAGGTTCGACGCATCCATCGCGCCATCAGCCTTGCCGGCGCCGACCAGGGTGTGCATCTCGTCGATGAAGAGGATGACCTCGCCGGCGGCCTGCTCGACTTCCTTGAGCACGCCCTTCAGGCGTTCCTCGAACTCGCCGCGGTATTTCGCGCCGGCGACCATCGCGCCGAGGTCGAGCGCCATCACGCGCTTGTCCTTCAGCGCCTCCGGCACGTCGCCCTTGACGATGCGGAGCGCGAGGCCCTCGACGATCGCAGTCTTGCCCACGCCGGGCTCGCCGATCAGCACCGGGTTGTTCTTGGTGCGGCGGGCGAGGACCTGGATGGCGCGGCGGATCTCCTCGTCGCGGCCGATCACCGGATCGAGTTTTCCTTCGCGCGCGGCCTGGGTGATGTCGCGGGCGTATTTCTTCAGCGCGTCGAACTGCTCCTCGGCGTTCTGGCTGTCCACGGTGCGGCCCTTGCGGAGCTGCGCGACCGCGGCTTCCAGCTTCGCCTGGTCCACGCCGGCGAGCCGCAGCGCGCCGGCCGCGGGCGTCTGCCCGGCGGCGAGGCCCTGGAGCAGACGGTCCTGCGCGACGAAGCCGTCCCCGGCCTTCTGCGCCAGCTGCTGCGCGGCATCGAGCGCGCGCACCAGTTCGGGTGTCAGCTGCGGCTGGCCGGCGCCGCCGCCCGAGACCTTGGGCTGCTTCGCGATCTCGGCATCCACCGCGGCCTTGGCGCGGTTCGGATCGCCGCCGGCGGCACGGATCAGGCCCGCCGCCGCGCCCTGCTCGTCATCGAGCAGCGCCTTGAGCAGATGCTCGGGCGTGATGCGCTGGTGGTAGTCGCGGATTGCGATGGTCTGCGCGGCCTGGAGGAAACCGCGCGCGCGGTCGGTGAACTTCTCGATATCCATCCTCGGTGTCCCTCGATGAGCGGACCTGGCGCCCCTGCCCCCGATCGGGCAGCAGGGATCACCTGTTGCAGGAAGGATGGTATGCGCCCCCTGCCGGATTCAAGGGAAACCCGCATGCGCATCGAACGGATCAGCCGCTTTCCGGTGAAGGGGCTCTCGCCCGAATACCTCGAGGAGGTGGACCTCGCGCCCGGCGAGGGCCTGCCGCATGACCGGCGCTTCGCCTTCGCCCATGCCGATGCACCCTTCGATCCGGCCGATCCGAAATGGCTGCCGAAGCGCAACTTCGCCTGCCTGATGGCGCATGCCCGGGTTGCGAAGGTGCATGGCGCCTATGACCCGGTCGCGCACAGCCTGCTGCTCCGCGCCGAGGGCCACCCTGCCCTGCTGGCGGACCTCGCGGACCCGGCGCAGCGCGAGGCGGCGGCGGCCTGGATGACGGGCCTCATGGGGGAGGAGGCGCGCGGGACGCTCAGGCTCGCGGAGGTGCCGGGGCATGCCTTCACCGACATCCCGGACAAGGCCGTCTCCATCATCGGCCTCGCCTCCGTCGCGGCGCTGTCGGAGACGGCGGGGATGGTGCTCGATCCGCTGCGGTTCCGGGCGAACATCCTGTTCTCCGGCGCCGCGCCCTTCGCGGAACTCGACTGGGTGGGGCGGGAGGCGCTGCTCGGCAAGGCGCGGCTCAGGATCTTCAAGCGCACCCGGCGCTGCGCCGCGACGGAGGTGAACCCGGAGACGGCGGAGCGCGACGCCAAGCCGCCGAAATGGCTGCTCCAGACCTATGGCCATGCCGACATGGGCATCTACGCCACGGTGCTGGAAGGCGGGCGCATCGCGGTGGGGGATGCGCTGGAGCTTCCCTGACCCGCAACCTTGCGGCGGTTCCGTCGGGGCCGACTTCAATCAAGGGTGAGCATGTCGGCACCGGCATTGACGACATAATCATGCGCTTCCTACCGTCGCCACAACCTTGAGGCGACGATGTTCGCGTCCACGCCCGACGAAAGCGCCCGCATCGCGATCGGATCGCTCACCGATGCGGAGCGCCATGGGGCCATCCTCTACCTCGACGATGCGGTGGTGCCGGCCGGCCGCGTCAGGCTCGGCCGCACGGAGGTCGCGCTGGCGGCGCCGGCGCGGATCGCCTTCCTCGATCTCGAACCGGGCGCCAATTGGGGCCATGCCTGCCGCTACCTGGTGATCGACGCCGCGTCCGGCACGCTGCGCGCCATCGCGGAGACCATGCCGCCCTTCCTGCGCGGCGCCGCGCCGACGCTCCGCGCGATCGCGCGGGGTGCGGCGGTGGAGGCGTGGATGCTCGCCGCGCCCTTCCGCCCGCCCGCCTAGACCGCGCCGGATGCCGCCGGCGGGGGGCGGCCCGGCCGCAACAGGCCCCGCGGGAGACTGACCCATGGCCCTGCGGACCAAGGCGGGCGAGCCCGCCGCCCCGGACGGCTTCGAAAGGGTGCGCGAACACGCCGTCCGCCAGCTCGACTGGCGGCGCCGCGAGACGACCAACCTGCATCTCGATGCCCGCGTGCTGGCCCCCGGCACGCGCATCCTGGCGAACCGCCAGCGCATCCCGATCGAGCGCGAGACCGTGATGGTCTTCGCCGATGACGCGCCGCTGGCCAACTGGTCGCATCCCTGCCGCTACATCCTCTACGATCCCAAGACCGCCGAGCCCTACAGCGAGATCGCCGCGCGCTTCCCGCCCTATCTGGTGAAGGAGCCGCGCAGCTTCCGCGCCTTCCACAAGCCGCTCGACTTCACGCCGCGCCTGCCCTGGCCGATCAAGCCGCGCCCGCCCTGCCCGCGCCGCGTGCCGAAGGGGGAGCGCTACGCGATCCTGTTCTCGGGCGCGTCGAACAACCGCCACGTCAACGACATGGAGTTCCTCTACCGCACGCTGCGCCACACCTACGGCTTCAAGGCGGCGAACATCATCTGCCTGAACTACGACGGCACCATCAACTACAGCGGCTCGCCCAAGCCGGTGGTGGCCTGGCCGGGCGACGGCAGCGCCTACCAGATGCCGATCAACGGGGAGGGCACGAAGGCCGCGCTGGAAGCCGCGCTCGACGAGGTGAAGGGCAAGCTGAAGGCGGAGGACCTGCTGCTGATCCACACCAACAACCATGGCGGCTGGGACGGCTGGGGGAAGGCGTTCCTCTGCACCTATTCGGGGCCGGACTACTACCAGGCGGATTTTGCCGCGAAGCTCGCGACGCTGCCGCGCTACCGCTGCCTGATCGCGATGCTGGAACAGTGCCATTCCGGCGGATTCAATGCCGGCATCATCGCGAACAGCACCGCCGACCACACCTCCGTCTCCTCCGCCTGCCTGGAGGACCGCAACTCGATCGGGGGGGCGCATTTCGATCCCTTCGCGCGCGACTGGATCGCGGCGATGGAGGGCAACGATCCCTATGGCGCGGCGCTGGCCTTCAACCCCGACGGCGACGGCGACGGGCGCGTGGAGGCGAAGGAGGCGCATGACTACGCCGACGCCATCCACCATTCCTACGACACGCCGGTCTGGAGCCAGTCCTCGGCGGCCGCGCGGGAGTGCCACCTGGCGCAGCGCTATGGCTGGGCCTGGACCTGGTTCTGCCCCTGGTTCCACGAGCTGCTGTATCCGATCTGGATCCGCAAGCCGATCCCGGTCTTCTGGGAGGAGTTCCGCAAGGGCGTGGCGCCGGTGCTGGACGAGATCGAGGCGACGCTGGAACGTGATGCGACCACGGCGCGCGAGCGGATCGAGAAGCCGCTGAAGGCGGCGATCGCCAAGGCGTTCAGCTGAGGCGAACCGCAGCGGTGGCGGCCACACGCGGAGGTCAGTGGCCGCCCCGCCATCCGCCGCCTAGCCTGCCCACGCATATAGGGGGAGAGCGGCGATGGTGAATCTCGTGGAAGGCACGCTCGCGGCGGAGTCGCTGCGCGGCACCGGGCGCGACGACCTGATCCTCGGCACCGATCCCGCACTGGTCACGGCCGGGGCGCCGGCGCTGCAACAGGTGGCGAGCGGGCTCGGCACCGCGGTCTTCGCCACCGCCATGCCGGGCGATTCCGGGCGGCTCCTGGTGCTCGACAAGACCGGGGTGATCCGCAGCCTCGATGTCGCGACGGGGCAGGTGCAGACCTTCCTCAACATCTCGGCGCAGGTGAGCCCGGCCGGCGAGCAGGGGCTGCTGGGACTGGCCTTCCATCCCGAGTTCCACCGCAACGGCAAGTTCTACGTATTCTTCTCGAACCTCGCCGGCGACACGGTGCTGCGCGAATACACGATGGACCCGGCCAATCCGGGCGCGCCGCTGCTGTCCTCGGCGCGCGACCTGCTCACGGTGCCGCAGCCGGGCGACTTCACCAACCACAAGGCGGGCTGGATCGGCTTCGGGCCGGACGGGATGCTGCTCATCGCGACCGGCGATGGCGGCGGCGGGGGCGATCCGCTGAACACCGGGCAGAACCCGAACGACCTGCTCGGCGCGATCCTGCGCATCGACGTGAACGGCGACGACTTCCCCGCCGACGCGACGCGCAACTACCGCATCCCGGCGGACAACCCCTTCGTGGCGGGCGGCGGCGCGGCGGAGGTCTGGGCCTATGGGCTGCGGAATCCCTATCGCGCCGGCTTCGACCGCGGCACGGGCGAGCTCTGGATCGGCGATGTCGGCCAGGGGCGGCGCGAGGAGGTGGATATCGGCGCGTCCGGCGCGAATTTCGGCTGGCCGCTCTATGAGGGCGACCTGACCTATCCCGGCGGCGCGCCGGCGGGCACGCTGCCGGCCGGCATCACCGGGCCGGTGTTCAGCTATTCCCATGATGCCGGCGACCGGACGGTGATCGGCGGCTACGTGGCGCGCGGGCCGGAGAGCGGGCTGCACGGGCAGTACGTCTTCGGCGATTTCGTCAGCGGCCGCGTCTGGCGCCTGTCGGACACCGATGGCGACGGCGACCTCGACCGGACGCTGCTGAACGGCACCGCGCTCGGCGGCTTCCAGCTCACCTCCTTCGCGGAAGACTCCGAGGGAAATCTCTACGCGCTGGCGATCGACGGGCGGCTGTTCCGCGTGGTGCCGGGCGCGCCGACCGGGCCGCAGGATGGCGGCGACACGATCGCGGCGGGCAACGGCGATGACCGTGTCTTCGGCTTCGCCGGCGACGACCGGGTGAATGGCGGCGCGGGCAACGACCTGCTCGCGGGCATGGAGGGGAACGACATCCTCATCGGCTTCACCGGCGCCGACACGCTGATCGGCGGGGCCGGCAACGACCTGCTGCGCGGCGGGGAGGGCAACGATTTGCTGATGGGTGGGCTCGGCAGCGACCGGCTGTTCGGCGACGAGGGCGACGATGTGCTCGTCGGCGGCGCCGGCAGCGACGTGATGTGGGGCGGCGCCGGCGCCGATATCTTCCGCTGGACCAGCGTGACCGACAGCCTGGCGGCGGCCCGCGACCGCGTGGCGGATTTCAACGCCGCGGAGGGCGACCGGCTCGATCTCTCGGCGCTGGTGGCCGGCACCTTCGCCTTCAACGGCAGCGCGCCGATCGGCGCCGGCGGGGCGCAGGTGCGGGTGGTGCAGGGGCCGGTGGCGGCGCGGGTGGATGTCTCGCTGAATGGCGGGACGGTGGACATGTCGTTCGTCGTGACCGGGACGACGCCGCTGACGGCGGCGGATTTCCTGCTGTAGAGGGGCTACACCGGCCCGCCGCCGCCGCCGCACGCCGCCATCCGCGCGGCGTGGCGCGCCGCCCAGCCCTCGCCGCGCACCCAGCCGAGCAGGTTGTCTCGCGTCGGCTCCGCGCCATCCAGCGCGCAGACGCTGCGCCAGGCGAGCGCGAGCATGCAGGAGAGCACCGGCACGCCGCCATGGAAGGGCGTGCGCGCGATGGGCGCGAGGGTCGGCATGCCGGTGCCAAGCATGGCGATGGCGTCCAGCCCCGCGGGGTCGAGCGCCATCAGCGTGGCATGGGCACCTTCCCCGCTCATCGCGTAGATCGGATGGAACACGCCGCCCTGCAACGGCGAGGAGGAGACGCGCGCGACCTCGAAGCCCATCGCGGTCCAATAGGCGATGGCCGCCTGCGTCAGGTCGTCCGGATAGGGGCTGACGAGGCCGATGCGCGTCGCGCCAAGCACGCGGAAGGCATCGCGCACGGCCTGGCCCGCGGTGACGAAGGGCACGCCGCGCGCGGCGGTGATGCGCGCGACCGCGGCTTCCTCCTCCGCGACGCCGGCGTAGTAGGACGCGCCGGTGCAGGCGAAGGCGATGGCGCCGACGGGGGCATTGGCGAATTGCGTGCACCAGGCGTCGAGGCTCGCCAGGTAGTCCAGCAGGCGCGCGACGATGGTGGGCTTGCCGCTCGTCATCCGCGCATTGAGCATCGCGGTGCCGGGCGGCAGCAGCGCCATGAGCTCGGGCTCGACCGTGGTGTTGGCCTGCGGCGTCAGCACGCCGAGCAGGCCGCGCGGGGCGTATGCCACCGCCATGCGCTCAACTCCTTCCGGTGAGGCGGGCGACGATCGCGGCGGCGTCCTCGGGGTCCGCCGCGCCGCGCCAGCCGACATGGCCATCGGGCCGCACCAGGATCAGGCGCGGACCTTCCAATACCGCCGCGTCGCAGCGCGCCGCGGTGCAGGGCACGCCCGCCTCGCGCAGCGCGGCGAGAAGGCGGGGCGCCTCGGCCGGCATGCCCGCGCCGAGCAGCGCAAAATGGCGCCCGGACAGGTCGAGCGTGCTGCGCCCGTCCGGCAGCCAGGCATGCGGCAGGCGCGAACCGGGCCAGGTGGAGGGGGTGAGCTGGTTCGGATCGTCCGATGGCTCATGGGTGCCGTCGGGCACGACGATCGGGCTGTCGGCATATCTGTACCCGAGATGCACGCCGGCGGAGTTGAACTGGCGCGACATCCAGCGGATGCGCCCCTTGAGCCGCGCGCGCGCCGCCTCGCCACGCTCGCCGGCCTCGCCGATCCATTCGGGCGTCTCCGCCATCACCATGTCGATGCGGTCGGAATTGGTGGCGGAGACGATGGAGTTGCGGATCGCGACCGGCTTCCTTTCCGCCTCGTAGCTGTCGAGCAGTGCCTCGCCGCCCCAGCCGCGCAGCACGGCTTCAAGCTTCCAGCCGAGGTCGCAGGCATCGCCGATGCCGGTGTTCATCCCGACGCCGCCGGTCGGCACGAAGAGATGCGCGGCATCGCCGGCGAGGAAGACGCGGCCGCGCCGCCATTCCGCCGCGACGGATTGATGGTGGTGCCAATGCGTGGTGCCGACGAGGTCGAAGGCGAAGGGGCGGCCCATCGCGGCGTGCAGCACGGCGGCGGGATCCTCGGTGCCGGCCTGCGACGGATCGGCCCAGTAGAACTGGTAGTTCCAGAGCTCCCGGCCGTCGATCGCGGTGAAGACGCCGTAGCAGCCCGGCGTGAAGCAGAAATAGAGGTTGGCGAGGCCCTTGCCATGCGCCGCGAGGAACTCGGCCGAGCGGAACAGGAAGGAGATGTTGGAGCGCATCCGCCCGCGCCCATGCATGCGGATGCCGAGCGCGCGGCGGACCATGGAGGCGCCGCCGTCGCAGGCGACGAGGTACTGCGCCTCCACCGTCTCGGTCGCGCCGGCCTCGTCCTCCAGCGTCGCGGCCACGTGATCGCCGCGATCCTCGAAGCCGGCGAGCTTCCGGCCGTGCCGGAGCGTGAGCGGCGCGAGGCCGCGCGCATGGTCGAGCAGCACGGGCTCGAGCGCCTGCTGGCCGATCTGCGTCTTGCCGTACGGCGACCATTCCAGCTCCCGCCAGCGCCGCGCGGCCTCCGGGTCGCGGGCGCGGATGCGGGCGATGGGGGGGGAGGCGAAACGGTGCAGCTCGTGGCCTGCCAGCCGGTCGCAGAAGACGATGTAGTAGGCATCGTTCTGCGGCATGCAGGCGGCATAGACCTGCTCGTCCAGGCCCCAGCGGCGGAACAGCTCCATCGAGCGGGCGCCGAGCAGGGTCGCCTTCGGGTGCGTGGTCGGGCCGTGGCGGGGCTCCACCAGCGTCGCGGCGATGCCGCGATGCGCGAGGTCGATGCCGAGCGTGAGGCCGACCGGGCCGCCGCCCGCGATGAGAACGGGGATGCGACCCGGCATCAGGCGCTATTCGATCCGGACGTTGCCGGCACGGATGATGCGGCCATAGGCCTCGGTCTGCTCCGTCAGGCGGCGGCGCATGGCGGCAGCGCCATCGGCCACCACCTCGCCGCCCAATTGGCCGATGCGCTCCTTCACGGCGGGCTCGTTCAGCACGGCGGCGATCTCGCGTTCCAGGCGCGCGACCATGGCGGGCGGCGTCTGGCCCTGCACCAGGATGCCCTGCCAGGTGCCGGCATCGGGCTCCGGCCAGCCGAGTTCGCGGAAGGTCGGCAGGTTGGGCAGGTTGGCGAAGCGGCGCGGGCCGGTCACCGCGATGCCGCGCATCTGGTTGTTGACGACGAAGGGCATGGATTGCGTCGCGCCGGCCATCGTCAGGTTGGCTTCCTGCGTGATCAGCGATTGCAGCGCCGGCGCGCCGCCGCGATAGGGCACGTGCTCCATCGCGCCGCCCCAATGCGAGGCCAGCGAGAGCGCGACGAGATGCGTCAGCGTGCCGGTGCCGGAATTGGCGGCGTTCAGCCTTCCGGGATTGGCCTTCGCATAGGCCGCGAGCTCGGCCGCGTTCTGGACCGGCAGGTTGTTGTTCACCGCCAGGATGTAGGGCGCGAAGATCACCATCTGCACCGGCGCAAGCTCGCGGTCCACGTCGAAGGGCATGCGCGCGAAGAGGAAGGGGTTGGTGGCGAGCACGGAGACATCGAGCAGCACCATCGCGTGGCCATCGGGGCGGCTCTTGGCCACCGCATCGGCACCGATGTTGCCGCCGGCGCCGGGGCGGTTCTCGACGATCACGGTCTGGCCGATCCGCGCCTGGAGCGGCTGGGCGATCAGGCGGGCGAGGATGTCGCTGGTGCCGCCGGGGCCGAAGGGCACGACGATTCGGACGACGTTGGTGAAGTCCTGCGCGCGCAGGGCAGGTGCGGCGAGCGTGGCGGCGCCAGCGGCCAGCAGGGTGCGTCGGAGCATTCTCTTGTCCTCCCTCGGGGCGGGCAGTCTCCACCGCGCGCGGCCCGCGATCAATCCAGCCCATGACGGGTTGCGGCGCTGGCCGGGCATGGCACCATCGCACCATGGACGACACCGATGACCCGCTGCTGCTGACACCCGGCCCGGCCACCATCTCGGCGCGCGTGAAGCAGGCGATGCTGCACGACTACGCCTCGGGCGATCCGCGCGTGATCGAGGCGATCGGCTTCGCGCGGCGCTACCTGCTCGAACTCTGCAACGGCGCGGGCAGCCATACGGTGGTGCCGATCCTCGGCAGCGGCACATCCGGCGTGGAGGCGACGATCGGCACCTTCCTGCCGGAAGGGGGCAGGCTGCTGATCCACACCAACGGCATCTATGGCGACCGCATCATCGAGATCGCGCGCCACATGCGCGCGAACCACACGAGTTTCCGCACCGCGCCCTACACGCCGCCCACGGCGGAACAGTTCGAGGCGGCGCTCGCCGCCGATCCCGCCATCACGCATGTGATGGTGGTGCATTGCGAGACCTCGACCGGGATCCTCAATCCCATCGAGGCGATCGCGGAGGTCTGCCGGCGCCGCGGCAAGGGGCTGCTGGTGGATGCGGTGGCAAGCTTCGGCGCCTTCGCGCTGGACGCGAAGAAGCTCGCCTATGACGCGGTGGTGTGCAGCGCGAACAAGGGATTGCAGGCGCCGCCCGGCCTCGCCTTCGTCATCGCCAAGCGCGCGGCGCTGGAGGAGAGCAAGGGCAACGCGCGCAGCCTGACCATGGACCTCTGGGACCAGCACCAGCACATGGAGCGGACGGGGATGTTCCGCTTCACCCCGCCCACGCATCTGCTTCTGGCGATGGCCGAGGCGCTGCGCGAACACCAGGAGGAGGGCGGGATCGCGGCCCGCCAGGCGCGCTACCGGCGCAGCTGGAAGCGGCTGGTGGACGGGATGCGGCAGATGGGCTTCCGGACGCTGCTGGCGGACGAGGTCGCCTCGCCCATCGTCGCGACCTTCCACGATCCGCCGGACGAGAACTATGCCTTCCAGAAGCTGTACGACGGCATGCTCCGGCGCGGCTTCGTGATCTTCCCCGGGCGGCTGGCGGCGGCCAACACCTTCCGCATCGCCTGCATCGGCGTGGTGACGGAAGCCGAGATCGGCCGCGCGCTGGACGCGCTGGCGGAGACGCTGGCGGAGATGGGCGTCACGCGGATGGGGCGGGCGGCATGACCCCTCTCGCAATTGCGTGACTGACGGTTTATATCAACCGTCATGAACGCCGTCACCGAAACCAGCCGTCGTGGCGCGCCCGCCGAGGAAACGCGCCGGCGCATAGAGGACACGGCGGAACGCCTGTTCAAGACCATGGGCTACCAGAAGACCGCCGTGGCCGACATCGCGCGCGAGCTCGGCATGTCGCCGGCCAATGTCTATCGCTTCTTCCCCTCGAAGAGCGCGATCAACGAGGCGATCGCGGCGCGCATGCTGGACGGCGTGCAGGAGGAGCTGTGGGCCATCGCGCGCGGCCCCGGCACGCCGGCGGAGCGGCTGGCGGAGCTGCTCCGCATCCTGCATCGCCGCCACATGGGCCTCTTCTTCGCCGAACGGCGCCTGCACGACATGGTGACGGCGGCCATGGCCGAGCATTGGGGCGTGGTGGAGCAGTTCATCCATTCCATCACCACCGCCATCCGCCACGTGCTGATGGACGGCATGGCCGATGGCAGCTTCGCGAAGCTCGACCCGGAGCGCACCGCCAAGACGGTGAAGCAGGCGAGCCTTGCCTTCATGCACCCGGTGATGATCGCCGAATGCGTCGGCCGCATCAGCACCGAGGAGGAGATGGCGGCCGACCTCGAGGCGATGATCGTGATGCTCCTGCGTGGGTTACGACCATAGGAATGTGAACTGACGATTATTGACTTTCGTCAGTCCATGGTCATCATGAGGCGGTCCGCTCATCGAGGCCTCCCATGCGCCGCGCCGCCCTTCTCCTCCTGCTGCCCCTCGCCGCCTGCCAGGCGGAGCCCCCCGCCCCCGCCGCCGAGGCGCCAAGGCCCGTCCAGGTCGCCGAGATCGCGCTGACCCGCGCCGAGACCGGGCTGGCCTGGACCGGCACGGTCCGCGCCCGCCACGAGGTGGATCTCGGCTTCCGGGCTGGCGGGCGCATCGCCGAGCGTCTCGTCGAGCTCGGCGAGCGCGTGGAGGCCGGGCAGCCCCTCGCCCGGCTCGACCCGGCCGATCTCGCGCTCGCGCTGCGTGCCGCTGAGGCCGATCTCGCTGCTGCCGAGGCGCAGGCGCGCCAGGCCGCCAACGATGCCGCGCGTTCCGCCGCGCTGCTGCGCGCCGGCCATGTCGCACCCGCCTTCGACGACCAGCGCCAGGCCGCCGCGCGCGCCGCCGCCGAGCGGGTCGCCAGCGCCCGCGCCGCGCTGGAACTGGCGCGCAACCGCCTTTCCTACGCGACGCTCCGCGCGCCCTCGGCGGGCGTGATCACCGCGGTGATCGCGGAGGCCGGGCAGGTGCTGGCGGAAGGCCAGCCCGCCTTCCGCCTGGCCGATCCCGCGGAGCGCGAACTGCTCGTCCGCGTGCCGGAATCCGCCCTGCCCACGCTGCGCGAGGCCGCCGCCGAGGCGCGCTTCTGGGCGCGGCCGGAGGCGCCGCTCGCCGCCACGCTGCGCGAGGTCGCGCCGCAGGCCGATGCCAGCCTCCGCACCTATGCCGCGCGCTTCGCCCTGGCCGAGGCGCCCGACTGGGTCGCGCTCGGCATGACGGGGACGGTGCGGATCGCGCGGGAGGCGCCGGCGCTCGCCACCGTGCCGCGCGGCGCGCTGCATGACCGCGGCTTCGGCCCGATGCTCTGGCGCGTGACCGAGGCCGGCGGCGTCGAGGCGGTGCCGGTGCGCGTGCGCGTGCTGACCGAGGCGGTCGCGCAGGTCGAAGGGCCGCTTGCCCCCGGCGAGCGCGTGGTGGCGATGGGCGCGCAGCTGCTCGATCCGGCGAGCAAGGTCCGCGTGGTCTCCACCCGTCTTTCCGCCTCGCTGCGCTGAGGAGAGCGGCCATGGACGGCTACACCCCCGCGGCGGCCGAACGCCGCGGCTTCAACCTCTCCGCCTGGGGCGTGCGCAACGGCGCGCTGACGCTGTTCGCGATGCTCCTGCTCGCGGCCCTCGGCGCGGGTGCCTGGATGCAGCTCGGGCGCGCGGAGGATCCCTCCTTCACCGTCAAGGTGATGGTCGTCTCGGCAAGCTGGCCCGGCGCGACGGCGGAGGAGATGCAGGCGCAGGTCGCCGACCGGATCGAGAGCCGGCTGCAGGACCTCGCGCATCTCGATCGGCTCGATACCTATGTCCGCCCCGGCGTCGCGATCACCACCGTCGTCCTGCGCGACACCACGCCGCCGCGCGCGGTGCCGGAGGCTTGGTACCAGGTGCGGAAGAAGGTCGCCGACATCGCGCCGAGCCTGCCTTCCGGCGTGCGCGGGCCCTTCTTCAACGACGAATACTCGGATGTGTACTCCGCCATCTTCGCGCTCACCGGCGCCGACAATGCCGAGCTCGTCCGCCAGGCGGAGGCGCTGCGGCTGCGCGTCCTGCGCATCGCCGGCGTCGAGAAGGTGGCGATCCAGGGCGAGATCGAGAACCGCTTCCACGTGGAGGCGAGCCATGCGCGGCTCGCCACCCTCGGCGTGCCGCCGACCGCGATCCTGGATGCGCTGGCGCGGCACAATGCGGTGCAGCCCGCCGGCGTGGTGGAAGCGGGCCCGAGCCGCGTGCATCTGCGCCTCGTCGGCGCGCCGGATGGTATCGCGGCGCTGGCGGCCATCCCGGTCTCCGCCGCCGATGGCCGCACGCTCCGGCTCGGCGAGATCGCGACCATCGCCCGCGGGCTGGCCGATCCGCCCGCGGCCGAGGTGCTGCACGAAGGCGAGGGCGCGGTGCTGATCGCCATCGCCAAGCAGCGCGGCCATGACGTGCTGGCCCTCGGCGCCGCGCTGACGCGCGAGCTCGCGGCGATCCGCGCCGACCTGCCGGCGGGGCTCGAACTGCATGTCATCACCGACCAGCCCCGGATCGTCGCCGAGAGCATCAGCGAGTTCCTGCAGAAATTCGCCGCGGCGCTCGGCGTGGTGCTGGTAATCTCGCTGCTCTCGCTCGGGCTTCGCGCCGGGCTGATCGTCGCGCTCTCCGTGCCGCTGACGCTCGCGGCGGTGTTCGTGTTCATGCTGTGGTGGGGGATGGAGCTGGAGCGCGTCTCGCTCGGCGCGCTGATCCTGGCGCTCGGGCTGCTGGTGGATGACGCGATCATCGCGATCGAGGCGATGGTGGTGAAGCTCGAGGAAGGCTGGGACCGGCTGCGCGCCGCGGCCTTCGCCTGGGGCAGCACGGCGGGGCCGATGCTCTCGGGCACGCTGGTGACGGTGGCGGGCTTCATCCCGGTGGGCTTCGCCAGTTCCACCTCGGGCGAATATGCCGGCGGCATCTTCTGGGTGGTGGGCGTAGCGCTCATCGCCTCCTGGCTCGTGGCCGTCTGGTTCACGCCGTGGCTGGGGGCGAGGCTGCTGCCCACGCCGAAGCAGGTGACGCATCACGATGCGCTCTACGACACGCGGGGCTACCGCGCGCTGCGCCGCGTCGTCGCCTGGTGCGTCGGGCATCGCGCGCTGGTGCTGGGTGCGGCGGTGCTGATGCTCGGCGCCGGCTTCGCGGGGATGGCGATGACGAAGAAGCAGTTCTTCCCCACCTCGGCGCGGCTCGAACTGCTGGTGGACGTGAACCTCCGCGCCGGCGCCGGCATCGCCGAGACGCGCGCGACGGTGCAGCGCATCGCCGCGACCCTCGAAGGCGATGCCGATGCCGTGACCTGGACCGCCTATCTCGGTGCCGGCGCGCCGCGCTTCTTCCTCGCCCTCAATCCCGACCTGCCGAACGAGGCCTATGGCAAGCTGGTGATCCAGACCCGCGACGTGCCGGCGCGCGAGCGGCTGCTCGGGAAGCTGCGGGACTTCGTGGACAGCGGCGCCGTGCCGGAGGCGCGGGTGCGCATCTCGCGGCTGGATTTCGGCCCGCCGGTCGGCTTCCCGGTGCAGTTCCGCGTCACCGGCGGCACGCCGGAGCAGCTCCGCGCCGCCGCCGACGAGGTGATGGCGGCGCTGCGGGCCACGCCGGGCACGCGCGACGTGCAGCTCGCCTGGGGGGAGCGCGCGCCGGCGATGCGGCTCGTGCTCGATCATGAGCGCGTGGCGCAGCTCGGGCTCGATCCGCAGGCCGTCGCGACCTCGCTCGGCGCGCTGCTTTCGGGCACCACGGCGACCAGGCTGCGCGAAGGCACGCGGATGCTGGATGTGGTGCTGCGCGCGCCGCCGGAGGAACGCGCGGCGCTGGCCTCGCTCGGCGACCTGACGCTCGTCACCGCGGCCGGGCCGGTGCCGCTGGCGCAGATCGCGCGCCTCGAGCCGGCGATGGAGGAGCCGATCCTCTGGCGCCGCAACCGCGAGGCCTACCTGACGGTGCGCGCCGAGATCCTGCCGGGCCTCCAGGCGCCGGACGTGACGGCCGCGGCGCTGCCGCGCGTGCGGGCGGTGGCGGAGCGGCTGCCGGTGGGCATGCGGATCGAGACCGGCGGCGCGGCGGAGGAATCGGCCAAGGCCAATGCCAGCCTCTTTGCGCTGTTCCCGGCGATGGTCGCGGTGATGCTGCTGATCCTGATGGTGCAGCTGCGGCATTTCGGGCGCGTGGCGCTCGTGGTGGCGACGGGGCCGCTCGGCATCCCCGGCGCGGCCGCCGCCCTGCTGCTGATGGGCATGCCCTTCGGCTTCGTCGCGCTGCTCGGGGTGATCGCGCTGGCGGGGATGGTGATGCGGAACACGCTGATCCTGGTGGACCAGGTGCAGCAGGACATCGCCGCCGGCATGGCGCCGCGCGAGGCCATCATCGAGAGCACGGTGCGGCGGGCGCGGCCGGTGATCCTGACCGCGCTCGCCGCGATCTTCGCCTTCCTGCCGCTGACGACCTCCGTGTTCTGGGGGCCGATGGCGGTGGCGATGATCGGCGGGCTGCTGGTGGCGACGGCGGCGACGCTGGTGGTGGTGCCGGCGCTGTCGGCGGTGGGGTTGCGGGGCGGGGCTGCGTCGGCCCCGGTCCCGGCGGTGAGCCTTGCCCCGGCGGCGGTGTCGCGGGTGGAGGCGCGGGCGGCGGTGTGATCCCGATGGCCGCTCCACCCCGGCCCTCTCCCGCAAGGGGGAAGGGAGAGGCTCATCCCACGCCCATCGCCATCCCGTCCCGCTGCGGATCGGCGCCGCCCTCGAGGCCGTCCCAGAGCGCGATGCCGTGCGGCGCGGCGAAGGGGTAGGAATGGAAGGCGCGGGCGACCTTGTGGCCCATCGCCTCCAGCTCCGCCTGCACCGCGCGCGGGATGCGGTTGGAGAGATCGAGCTCGGGGCGCGTCGCGGCGAAGCGCGGGGCCTGCACCGCCTCCTGCATGCCCATCCCGAATTCCAGCAGGTTCAGGATCACCTGGGCCATCGCGATCCCGATCCAGGCGCCGCCCGGCGCGCCGAGGGTTGCCACCGCGCGGCCTGATGCGTCGAACACCATGGTCGGCGCCATGGAGGAGAAGCGCTTCTTCCCCGGCGCGATGGAGCCGGGCCGGCCGGGGCGCGGATCGTACCAGTTCATCGCACCGTTCAGCATGAAGCCTGCACCCGGCACGATCACGCCGGATGGCGTGCCGAGCGTGTGCGTCAGCGTCGCGACCAGGCCGTCCGCATCCACGGCCGAGACGGTGGTGGTGTCCGGCGGCTCCACGCCGGCCTGACGCCGCGCCGCGCGGTCGCCGGCGCGGATGCGGGCGGCGACCTCCTCCGCGTAGCCGTCCGAGAGAAGGCGATCGAGCGGCGGCGGGTGGAAGGCGGGATCGCCGATATGCGCCTCGCGGTCCGCCAGCGCGACACGCATCGCCTCGCTCACCACATGGATGTAGCGCGCCGAGTTGTGGCCCATCGCGGCGAGGTCGAAGCGGGCGAGGATGTTCAGCATCTGCGCCAGCACGATCCCGCCGCCGGGCGGCGCGGGCGTGGAGATGACATGGTCGCGGAAGCGAACACGCAACGGCGGCGTCTCCTGCACGCGGAAGCCGGCGAGGTCGGCGCGCGTGACGAGGCCGCCATGCGCGGCCATGTCGGCGGCGATGCGCTCGGCGAGCGCGCCCTCCTGGAACACCGCGGCGCCGCCCTCGGCGACCTGGCCGAGACTCTCCGCCAGCGCCGGGTTGCGCACCGTCTCGCCCGGGCGCTTCGGTGTGCCGTCGGGGCGGAGATAGAGCGCGCGGCCATCCGGCGTCAGCGCGAGCTTGTCGAGGTAGGGCAGGCGGCCGACGCCGGTCTCGCTGGCGCTCATCATGGTGTGGACATGCGGGCGGATCATCCAGCCGCCTTCGGCATGGCCGATCGCGGCGTCGAACAGGCGGCGCCAGGCCAGGCGGCCCCAGCGCCCATGCGCGGTTTCGAACAGGCGGAGGACGCCCGGCGTGGTGACGGCGGAATGGCCGCGTTCGTTGACGAAGCCCTCGACGCGGTAGCCATAGCCGTCGGCGCAGACGCCCTGGTAGCGGCTTTCCCACATCGTCGCGGTAGCCGCGGCGGGACAGACCGAGAGCGCCTCCAGCACCGTCGTCGCGCCGCTGCGCGGATCATGCACCTGCATCAGCCCGAGCCCGGCGATGCCGCACATCAGCGGGTCCACCACCCCCTGGGTGAAGGCGCAGGCAAGCACCGCATCCACCGCCGAGCCGCCGGCGGATAGCGCCTGCGCGCCGGCTTCGGTGGCCTCGGGCTGCGGCGCGACGACCATCGCGCGGGACGGGGGCAGGCGGCGGGGCGGGCGGGGCATCGGGCGGGCTCCGGGGCGGGACGGGGAGACTAGACCCAGTGTGCCCGCGGCGGCGACGGTGGCGCCGTCATCGAGGTTTCACGTGCCTGCCGCTCCAATTCCATTATGATGGAATCATGGAAACCAAGGAGGCCGCCGCCGCCTTCACCGCGCTCGGGCAGGGCACCAGGCTCGACCTGATGCGCGCGCTGCTGGCGGCCGGGCCCTCGGGGCTGGCGGCGGGGGAGATCGCGCAGCGCCTCGGCGTGCCGGCCTCCACCCTCTCCTTCCATCTGCGCGCGCTGGAGGGGGCGGGCCTGGTCGCCGCCACACGGCAGGGGCGCAGCCTGATCTATGCGGCGCAGGTGGCGCGGCTGCGCGGACTGCTCGGCTTCCTCGCGGAAGCCTGCTGCGGCGGCCGGCCGGAGCTTTGCGGCGACCTCCATCGGCTGTTCGACGCCGCGGCCGAACCCGCGGCCAGGGAGACGCGCGTGTTCAACGTCCTCTTTCTCTGCACCCGCAATTCCGCCCGGTCCATCATGGCCGAGGCGATCCTGAACCGGCTGGGGGAAGGGCGGTTCCGCGCCTTCTCGGCGGGGTCCGACCCGGCATCGGAGGGCCCGCTGCCGGAGGTGCTGCAGCAGTTGAAGGCGCTGGGGCACGACATCTCCGCGCTGCGCTCGAAATCCTGGAACGTCTTCGCCGGGCCCGGCGCGCCGCGGATGGATTTCGTCATCACCCTCTGCGACGTGCTCGCCGGACAGACCTGCCCGGATTTCGGCGGCACGGTCGTCACGGCGGCCTGGCCGCTGCCCGACCCGGCGAAATTCGCCGGCAGCCAGGCGGAGCGCGCGACGCTGCTGAACGAGCTGCATGCGGCGCTGCATCGCCGCCTCGGCATCTTCGTCGCCCTGCCCTTCGCGGCGCTCGACCGGATGGCGCTCAAGGCGCGGCTGGATGAGCTGGCGCAACCCGTTCTTTCCAACAGCGAGGAGCGCCGCTGATGCGCGTCGGGATCAGCGGCATGGGCCGCATCGGGCGGCTCGCGCTGCGCGCGGCGATGGGGGCGGCGGACCGGCCGGAGGAGGATCCGCGCCGCGGAAACCGGCTCGATGTCGTGCATCTGAACGAGATCAAGGGCGGCGCCGCGGCGACCGCGCATCTGCTGGAATTCGACAGCGTGCAGGGCCGCTGGCGTGCGCCGATCGCCGCGGAGGGCAAGGACGCCATCCGCATCGGCGGCCGGCGCCTCACCTTCTCCGAGCAGCCGCATCCGGCGGAGATTCCCTGGGGCGATCTCGGCGTGGACCTGGTGCTGGAATGCACCGGCAGGTTCCTGGACCCCGAGACGATCGCAGGCCACCTGAAGCGCGGCGCGAAGCGGGTGATCGTCGCGGCCCCCGTGAAGTTCGACAGCGTGCTGAACGTGGTGGTCGGCGTGAACCACCATCTCTACGACCCGGCGAAGCACCCGATCGTCACCGCGGCGTCCTGCACCACCAACTGCCTCGCGCCGGTGGTGAAGGTGGTGCAGGAGGCGATCGGCATCCGCCACGGCCAGATCACCACCATCCACGATCCCACCAACACCAATGTCGTGGTGGACGCGCCGCACAAGGACCTGCGCCGGGCCCGGAGCGCGATGCTCTCCCTCGCGCCCACCACCACCGGCAGCGCCACCGCGATCGGGCTGATCTATCCGGAGCTCAAGGGGAAGCTGAACGGGCATGCGGTGCGCGCGCCGGTGCTGAACGCCTCGCTCACCGACTGCGTGTTCGAGCTGCAGCGCGAGACGACGGCAGACGAGGTGAACGCGCTCTTCGCCGCCGCCGCACGCGGCGGCCTGGCCGGCATCCTCGGCCATGAGACGCGGCCGCTGGTCAGCGCCGACTATGCGCGCGACACGCGCAGCGCCATCGTGGACGCGCCGAGCACCATGGTGACCGACGGCACGCTGCTCAAGGTCTATGCCTGGTACGACAACGAGCTGGGGTATGCCTGCCGCATGGTGGACCTCGCCTGCCTGATGGACGCGCAGGGGCTCTGAGCGGATGAGCAGCAGCGCCATCGCGCCGGGCGCCGGCACCCGCAACTACGCCATCGTCACGGCCGCCTATTGGGGCTTCACGCTGACCGATGGCGCGCTGCGGATGCTCGTGCTGCTGCATTTCTTCCGCCTCGGCTATTCGCCCTTCACGCTGGCCTTCCTGTTCCTGCTGTACGAGGCGGCGGGGATCGGCGCGAACCTGATCGGCGGCTGGCTCGCCACGCGCTTCGGCATCGCGCGGATGCTGGCGGTGGGGCTGGCGACGCAGATCCTGGGCTTCCTGCTGCTCTCGGCCGTCGCGCCGGATTGGGGCGCGGTGCTCTCGGTCGCCTGGGTGGTGGTGGCGCAGGGCGTCTGCGGGGTCGCGAAGGACCTGACCAAGACGGCCTCGAAATCCGCCATCAAGCTCACGGCGGGGGATGCATCCGGGCGGCTGTTCAAATGGACCGCCTTCTTTACCGGCAGCAAGAACGCGATGAAGGGCGCGGGCTTCTTCCTCGGCGGGCTGCTGCTGGACGTGCTCGGCTTCCGCGGCGCGCTCTGGGCGATGGCGGCGGCGCTCGCGCTCGTGCTCGCGGGCGTCGTGCTCGCGCTGCCGCCGCTGATGGGCAAGGCGAAGGCGTCGAGATCGGCCAGGGAGCTGTTCGCGAAGAACCGGGGGATCAACCTGCTCGCCGCGGCGCGGATCTTCCTGTTCGGCGCGCGCGACGTGTGGTTCGTGGTGGGGCTGCCGGTCTTCCTCTATGCCAATGGCTGGACCTTCACGATGGTCGGCGGCTTCCTCGCGCTCTGGACCATCGGCTACGGCGTGATCCAGGCCAGCGCGCCGGCGCTGGTCCGCCGCAGCGCCGACGGGCTCTCGGCCGAGGTTCCGGCGGCGCGCGCCTGGTCGCTCGCGCTGGCCACGGTGCCGGCGCTGCTGGCGGCGATGATGCTGGGGGGCCTGCCGGGCGCCGCGTTCTACGTGCCGGTCGGGCTCTGCGTGTTCGGCGTGCTCTTCGCGGTCAATTCCTCGGTCCATTCCTATCTCGTGCTGGCCTATGCCGGCAGCGAGAAGGCGGCGGAGGATGTGGGCTTCTACTACGCCGCCAATGCCGCCGGACGCTTCGCGGGCACGCTGCTTTCCGGCCTGCTCTATGCCTGGGCGGGGCTCGTCGCCTGCCTGCTCGGCGCGGCGCTGATGCTGGCGGCGTGCTGGCTCGTCACCCTGGCGCTGCCGGCGCGGCGCGCCTGACCGCCCCCCCCTGGACGGCGCGGGGGCGGCGCGGCAAAGCGCGGCCCGTCCCGCACAGGAACAACGGACCCATGCTCCAGATCCACGGCATCGCCCGCAGCCGCGCCTTCCGCTGCATCTGGGCGGCGGAGGAAGCCGGCCTGCCCTATGAGGTCATCCCCGTGGGCTTCGGGCCGGACCTCAAGGCCGCCGTCGCCGCGGTGAACCCGAACGGCAAGATCCCCGCGCTGCAGGATGGCGACCTCACGCTGTTCGAGTCGCTCGCCATCAACCTGCACATCGCCGGCAAGGCCGGCGCGCCGCTGATGCCGGCGGGGGACGATGCCTCCCGCGTGCTGCAATGGACGCTGTGGGCGGCGACCGAGGCGGAGCCGGCGCACCAGCAATGGGCCTACAACACCTATATCCGCCCGGCCGGGGACCGCGACGCCGCGCAGGCCAGGGCCGGCGCCGAGGCGCTGGCGCAGCGGCTCCTCGTGCTGGAATCGCATCTGGTGGCGAAGGGGCCCTGGCTGCTCGGCGGCGCCTTTACCATCGCCGACCTCAACCTCGCCGCCGTGCTCTATGGCGCCTGGCTCAACGGCTTCGACTTTGCCCGCTTCCCCCGGGTGAAGGCCTGGCTCGATGCCTGCCTCACCCGGCCGAAGGCGCTGGCGGCACGCAAGCTCCGGGAGGGGTAGCGGCCCCTCCCCGCGCCCCGGTCAGCGCCAGACGAACTCGGTGAGCGAGCAGGTCTCCACCCGCCGCCGCTCGGCCGCCTGGCCGTTCATGTAGACGACCCGCATGTCCACCGTGCAGACGCCGGTGGCCGGCAGGCTGACCGAAAGCCGCCCGCCGGGATTGAGCACATTCGCCCCCAGCCGGTCATTGCCCCAGTTGCTGTCGGAGGAGAGCGAGACATAGACCTCGCGGATCGTCACCCCGGCGCCGTTGGTGAAGATGAAGGAGGGGTTGCCCACCACCCGGCTGCCGCCGACCGACGCCCCGGCGCCGCCGCCGATCGTCGCCCCGGCCCCCGCCCCCGCGCGGCCGCCGGCGAAGACGATCTGCGACAGGCTGCAGGCATTCACCTGCATCCGCGATTCCTCGCCGCCGCCCTGGTAGGTGACGCGCACATCGAGCACGCAGTCGCCGAAATTGGGCGTCACCCACACCCGCTGGCCTGCCGGCAGCACATTCGCCCCCAGGATGTCCGGCCCCCAATCCTGCACGCGGGAGGAGGAGACGAAGGCGCTGACGATCACCCGGCCGCTGTCATTGACCAGCCAGAAGCGGTTCTGCGCCTCGGCTGAGGACGGAAGAAGGCCTCCGGCCAGCCCCGCGGCCAGGGCAAGGATGGCAATGAACCAGCGACGCATCGGGCGATCTCCCCTTCGGTCCCCTCGAAACATGGACAAGCCTACCAGGGTGGTGGTGGAGGGCGAGTGAAAGCGCGGCAATGACGGCGGCGAAAACCATCCCGGTTCGCTGCTCGCACCGCCCATGTGGCGCAGCGGCCACGCCCCTGCGGATGGCCAAGCGAACGCATGGCGCATCGCACAATCGCGCTGCTACAGTCCTGTCATGACGGCTCTCGTCTCTCCTCCCAAGGCGCTGCTGCTCGCGGTCGCGCTGCTCTCCGGCTGCGGCGCCGCGGGGGCCCCGGGTGGCGCCACCGGCGGTGCCCCCGGCGGCGTTGGCCCGCTCGCGCGGCCGGTGAGCCTGGCCGATCCGCCGGGCGTCTTCGGCAACTACCTCGCCGGCCGCTTCGCCCAGTCCGAAACCGATACCGCCGCCGCCGCCGACCGCCTGCTCGAAGCGCTGCGGCGCGACCCCGACCAGCCGGAGCTGATCTCCCGCGCCTTCCTCGCCGCCGTGCTGGACGGCCGCCCGGACGCGCTGCGCCTGGCGCGCCGCCTGCCGGAGAACCAGGCCGCGGCGCTGGTGCTGATCGGCTCCGAGGCGGTGGCCGGGCGCTGGGACCGCGCCGAGCAGCGCATCCGCGCGCTGCCCCGCCAGGGCCCGGCCGGGCTGCTCTCCCCGCTCCTGCTCGCCTGGGCGCAGCAGGGCCGCGGCCAGACCGACCAGGCGATCGCCACGCTCCGCCCGCTCGCCGAGCAGGGCCGGCTGCGCGGGCTGCATGCGCTGCACCTCGCCCTCATCGCCGATCTCGGCGGCCGCGGGCGGGAGGCGGAGCGCTATGCGCGCATGGCGCTCGCCGAATCGCCGCAGCCGACGCTGCGGCTGATCCAGCTCGTCGCCTCGCTGCTCGCCCGCCACGGCCAGCCGGGCGAGGCGGAGCGGCTGTTCGACAATCTCGCGGGCGGCCCGGGCGAGCTGGCGCTCGCCGCCGGCACCGAGGCCGAGCGGCGCGACATCCTCGCCGCGCGGCCCGTCGCCTCCCCGGTCGAGGGCATGGCGGAGGCGGAGCTCGCGCTCGCCGCCGCGCTGAAGGCGCAGGGGGCGGGGGAGCCGGCGCTGCTGCTCGCGCGGATGGCGCTGCGCATCCGCCCGAACTTCCCCGCCGCGCTGCTGCTGGTGGCGGAGCACTACGCCGACCAGCAGCACCACGCGGCCGCCTTCAACCTGCTCGACCAGATGCCGGGGACCGACCCGCTCGCCCGCATCGCGCGGATGCGCCGCGCCGGGCTGCTCGACCGGATGGATCGGCTGGAGGAGGCGGAGCGGATGCTCCGCGCGCTGGCGGCCGAGGTGCCGCAGGCGCCGCAGCCGCTGACCCGGCTCGGCGACATGCTGCGCGGCCGCAGCCGCTTCGCCGAGGCCGCCGCCGCCTATGACGCGGCGCTGGCGCGCATCCCGACGCCGGCGGCCAATGACTGGCCGCTGTTCTACGCCCGCGGCATCGCGAACGAGCGCGCGGGGCAATGGCCGAAGGCGGAAGCGGATTTCAAGCGCGCGCTCGAACTCTCGCCGGAACAGCCCTACGTCCTGAACTACCTTGCCTATACCTGGGTCGAGCTGGGGCAGAACCTGGCCGAGGCGCGGCGGATGCTGGAACGCGCCGTCGAGCTGCGGCCGAACGACGGCAACATCGTGGACAGCCTGGGCTGGGCGCTGTTCAAGCTCGGCGACATCCCCGGCGCGGTGCGCTGGCTGGAACGCGCGGTGGAGCTCGAGCCGCGCAACAGCGTGATCAACGACCATCTCGGCGACGCCTATTGGGTGGCGGGGCGGCAGAACGAGGCCCGCTTCCAGTGGCAGCGCGCGCTGCGCACGGACCCGGAGGCCGCCGAGGTTCCGAAGATCGAGGCGAAGCTGCGCGACGGGCTCGCCATCGCGCCGCCGCCGACGGCGCGGCGGAGTGACTGAGGGCGCGCGGGCCGAAGCGGCGCGCGCCAAGGTCAACCTCCATCTCCGCGTCACCGGCCGGCGCGGGGACGGCTATCACCTGCTCGACAGCCTCGTGGTCTTCGCCGGCGCGGCGGATCGCATCCTCGCCGCGCCCGCCGCGGCGCTCACGCTCGCGGTCACGGGGCCGGAGGCCGGCGCGCTCGCGGCGGAGGCGGACAACCTGGTGCTGCGCGCGGCGCGCGCGCTTGCGGCTGCGACGGGCCGCGCGGCGGCGGCGGCGCTGACGCTCGACAAGCACCTGCCGGTCGCGTCGGGGATCGGCGGTGGCTCGGCCGATGCGGCGGCCACGCTGCGCGCGCTGGATGCGCTGTGGGGCACCGGGCTGGACGCGGCGGCGCTGCGCGCGATCGGCGCGGGGCTCGGCGCCGACGTGCCGGTCTGCATCGAGAGCCGGCCGGCGCGCATGCAGGGCATCGGGGAGGTGCTGTCGGCGGTGCCGCCGCTGCCGGATTTCGGCCTGCTGCTCGTCAATCCGCGCCATGCGGTCGCGACGCCGGAGGTGTTCCGCGCGCGGCGGGGCGGCTTCTCGGCGCCGGTGGAGATCCCGGCCCGCTTCGCCGATCTGCGCGACTTCGTCGACTGGCTGCGGCCGCTCGGCAACGACCTGGAGGCACCGGCCATCGCGCTCTGCCCGCCGATCGCCGAGGTGCTGGCGGCGATCGCGGCGCAGCCGGGCTGCCTGCTCGCGCGGATGAGCGGATCGGGGGCGACGTGCTTCGGGCTGTTCGCGACGGCCGATCAGGCGCGCGCCGCGCGGCTGCCGCCGGGGTGGTGGCGCGATCCGCCGGACGCTACCGCCCGAGCCACGCCTTGAGCCGCCCCGGCGCCTCCGCCATCGCCGCCTCCGCCCCGCAATAGCTGAAGCGGAGGAAGCGGGTGCCGCGGTCGCGGTCGAAATCCACGCCCGGCGTCGCGGCAATTCCGGCGCCCTCGAGCATGCGGGCGCAGAACTCGAGGCTGTCATTGGTCAGCTGGCCGACATCGCACCAGAGGTAGAAGGCGCCGTCGGCCGCGGCGATGCGCTCGAAGCCCGCTTCCGGCAGGCCGGCGAGCAGCGCGGCGCGGCTGCGGGCATAGCGCGCCTTGTTCGCCTCCAGCTCCGCCACGCAATCGAAGGCGGCCTCGGCGGCGACCTGCGCGACATGCGGCGCGCTGATGAAGAAGTTCTGCGCGAGGCATTCCGCCGGCCGTGCCAGATCCTCCGGCAGCACCAGCCAGCCGATGCGCCAGCCGGTCATCGAGAAGTATTTGGAGAAGCTGTTCACCACCACGGCGCTTTCGCTGAAGGCGGCCGCCGTGCTCTCGGCGACGCTGCCGTAGGTGAGGCCGTGATAGATCTCGTCCGAGACCAGCCGCACGCCGTTCGCATGGCACCAGCGCGCGATGTCGCGCAGCTCCTCCGGCGCCAGCATCGTGCCGGCGGGGTTGCAGGGGCTCGCCACGATCAGCCCGGCCGGGCGCGGATCGAGCCGTTCCAGCATGGCGAGCGTCGGCTGGAAGCGCGTCGTCGCATCGCAGGGGAGGAGCTGCGGCACCATGCCGAGCGCGGTGAGGATGTTGGCGTAGGGCGGGTAGAAGGGGGCGGCCATCGCCACGCGGTCGCCGACGTCGAAGGCGGCGAGGAAGGCGAGCGGGAAGGCGCCCGAGGCCCCGACCGTCACCGCGATGCGCGAGGCCGGCACCGCCACCCCGTAGCGGTCCGCATAATGCCGCGCGATGCGCGCGCGGAGCGATGGCAGGCCGAAGGCCTCGGTGTAGCCCATCGGTGCGCCGGCCTGGAGCGCGCGGATCGCCGCCTCCGCCGCGCCGCGCGGGGCACCGGTGGCGGGCTGGCCGACCTCCATGCGGATCACGCCGGGCGCACCCGGCGGCACCGCGGCGGCGCGCGCATTGGCCGCGGCGATCACGTCCATCACCAGGAAGGGGGGCGCGTGCGCGCCCTTCCCGATCTTCAGCATGGGACCCCGTCCGATCGCCGGAGGGCGCAGCCCGGAGGCGTGAAGCGGCCGGGCACCTAACGGTCCAGCGCGCCGATCGCAAGGCCCGCGCCGCGCGCATCCACGGCGGCCGTGCAGGCATCCGGCGCGCCGGGCAGGTAGCGCGCACAGCCGATCGCGACGCCGCGCCCTGGCTCCGGCGCCTGGGCCAGCGCGGTCGCCGCATCCGCGCCGCGCAGCATCGCCGCGAGGCCGGCCGAGACCACCTGCGGCGCGGCTTCCTGGCCGCTGCCGGCGAGCGCGGCGCGGAAGGCGCGCAGGTTCGGGTTGTGCACCAGCGCCGCCGAGAGCGGCGCCGGCCGCACCTGGCCGATGCCGGGCGCAGCGGCCAGCAGCACGCCCGTCCCGGGCGCGACGCGGCCGGTGCCGAACAGGTTGTTCATGGTGAAGGCGCAGACCACCGCCATCCCGTCCCGATCCAGCACGGCGAGCGTGGTGGAGGCCGGCAGAAGGCCACCCCCCGTGCCCTCCCCGCCCGGCAGCACGGAGATCAGGTCGTTGCCCTGCCTGGTCTGCCCCGGCGCCACCACCTGCGGGATGGCGGCGCGGAGTTCGGGCACCGTCAGCCCGCCGCCGGCCGGGACCGAGGTTTCCTCGAGCCGCCGCGCGAGGCCGCCCTGGTGCAGGTCGCCGACGCCGGCGGTGCGCAGCAGCGCGAGCGTCGCGCCGAGATCGGGCTGCACCATGCGCTCGCCGGTGCCGAAGGGCTGGCCGTCGGCGCGGGCGAAGGCGGCGCGGGCCCAGGGATCGGCAAACAGCGGGCCGGCGACGGCCGCGAGATCGGTCGCGAAGGCGCGGCTGACCTCGACGCCAAGCCGCGCCGCTTGCTCGGCGGGGGAAAGCAGTTCCTCGAAAGGCCGGCGGCCGCCGCGCACATGCAGCGCGAACAGGCCGCGCGCCAGCATCGGCACCGCGGCCGGCCGGTCGGCGCCGGCGGGGATCGCCTCGCGCGCGCCGGGGGGGAACAGGATCGCTTCCGCCTCGTTCCGGCGCGGATGGAACAGCAGGCAGGCCCCGCCGCCGCCGAGTCCCGCGCGGGAGGGCAGCGTGACGGCGAGCGTGAAGCCTGCCGCAACGGCGGCATCCGCCGCGGACCCGCCGGCCGAAAGGACGTTGCGCGCGACCAGCGCGGCGCGGGGTTCCTCGGCGGCGGCATAGCCCAGGAAGCCGCGTACGAAGCCCTCCTGCCCGGCTTCCACCGGCGGGCTGCCGCCCACCGCGCCCGATACGGCGGAGCCGACATTGCCGAGCCAGCCGCAACCCGCCAGCAGCGCCGCCAGCGGCAGCGCGAGCGCCGCCCGCGCAAAAGCGCGCGAGCCGGGGCGCGATCCGGGGTTCGCCAGGGCGGGGAAACCCCCTAGGTTGGGGATCATGCGCCGCCAAACGGCCTGCCGCCGCCCCTGCCCCGCCGCGCGACTGCCCATCCTGCTCGCCCTTGCCCTGCTCGCCGTGGCGCTGCTGGCCGCTTCCCCGGCCGAAGCGCAGGGCGCGCCCCAGCGCGTCGTCACCATACGGGACGCGGAGACGGAAGCCTTCATCCGCCGCCTGTCCCACCCGCTGATGCGCACCGCCGGCGTGGACCCGGCCCTGGTCCGCATCACGCTGATCCGGAATCGCGCCATAAACGCCTTCGTCAGCACGGGCAACCGCATGTTCATCCACACCGGGCTGATCCAGCAGGCGCAATCGGCGCGGGAGCTGGCCGGGGTGATGGCGCATGAGACCGGCCATATCGCCGGCGGCCACCTCGCCCGCCTGCCGGAGGAGATGCGGAACGCCATGCTGCGGAGCATCGGGATGATGCTGCTCGGCGGCATGGCGGCGGCGGCCTCCGGCGACGGCCAGGCGCTGGCCGCCGGGATGGTCGGCGGGCAGGCCATGGCGATGGGCCAGTTCTTCGCCTTCACCCGCAGCCAGGAACAGGCCGCCGACCAGGCCGCGATCACCTATCTCGACCGGCTCGGCTGGTCCGCCCAGGGCCTCGAGAGGCTGCTCGAGCGGATGCTGGACCAGGAGCTGCTCGCCGTCTCCCGCCAGGACCCGTATTTCCGCACCCATCCGCTCTCGCGCGACCGGCTGGACTTCGTCCGCGAGCAGCTCGCCCGCTCCCGCCATGCCGATGCGCCGATGCCGCCCGGGGTGGAGGAGGCCTTCGCGATGGTGCGGGCCAAGCTCGACGGCTTCATCGACGCACCGGCGACGACCTATCGGCGCTACCCCGAGAGCGACACCTCCGCCCCCGCGCGCTACGCGCGCGCCATCGCGCAGTTCCGCTCCGGCCGCATCCCGGAGGCCGTGGCGATGGTGGAGGCGCTGATCCGCGACATGCCTTCCGTGCCCTGGCTGCACGAGCTCAAGGGCCAGATCCTGTTCGAGGGCCAGCGCCCGGCCGAGGCGCTGGCGCCCTATGCCGCGGCGGTGCGGCTCGCCCCGGAGGAGCCGATGCTCCGGCTGAGCCATGCGCGCGTGCTGATCGAGCTCGGCCAGCCGGCGCAGCTCCGCCAGGCGGTCGCGGAGCTGGAGGCGACGCTGCGGGCGGAGCGCGACAGCCCCTTCGCCTGGCGCCAGATGGCGATCGCGCGCGGCCGGCTCGGCGATGCGCCGGGCGCCGACCTGGCGCTGGCCGAGGAGGCGCTGCTGCTGGGCGATGCGCCCTCCGCCGCGGCGCTTGCCCGGCGGGCCGAGGGCGCGCTACCCCCTGGCCCGCTGCGCCTGCGCGCGCAGGACATCGCGAACGCCGCCGCGCCGGAAAACCGGCCGCGGCGCGGGCGCTGAGACGAGGATGCGATGCTGCGACGCGGCCTGCTCGGCCTGACGCTGGCGGTGGTCCCGGGGCTCGCCGCGGCCCAGGGCTTCACGCCCGCGCAGCGCGCCGAGATCATCGAGATCCTGCGCAACGCCCTGCGCGAGGACCCCTCCATCCTGCGCGAGGCGCTCGGCGCGCTCGACCAGGCGGAGAACGCCTCCCGCAGCGAGGCGCGGCGCGCCGCGATCCTGGCGCAGCAGGAGGCGCTGTTCCGCGACTCGGCCGATCCGGTGCGCGGCAATCCGCGGGGCGACGTGACGATCGTCGAGTTCTTCGATGCGCGCTGCGGCTACTGCAAGCAGCTGCATCCGGCGATGGAGGCGCTGCTCGCGCGGGACCGCAACCTGCGCGTGGTGATGAAGGACCTGCCGATCCTCGGGCCGAACAGCGTGCTGGCAGCGCGGGCGCTGCTCGCCGCGCAGCGTCAGGGGCGCTACGTGCCGCTGTACCAGGAACTGCTCTCGCTGCGCGGCGAGCCGACGGAGCCGGTGATCCGGCAACTGGCGGAGCGGTCCGGGCTCGACTGGACGCGGCTGCGGCGCGAGATGGACGACCCGGCGATCCAGCGCCGGATCGAGGCCAACCTGCGGCTCGCCCAGGCGATCGGGGTGGAGGGCACGCCGGCGCTGGTGGTGGCGGGCGCCGGCGCGCCGAGCTTCGTGCCCGGCGCGGTGGACCTGCCGGCGCTGGAGCGGCTGGTCGCCGAGGCCCGGGCGGGGCGTTAGCGGCGCGCGAATCGCCAGTAGATGGGGTGGCGCCCCTCGCGCAGCGCCTTCGCCTCGTAGCGCGTGCCGGGCCAGTCCGCGGGACGGGCCTGTTCGCGCGCGATCAGGCGGAACTCCGCCGCCTCCGCCATCACCGTCCCGACCCACTCCTGGTAGGTCGGGTCGTCGCTCGCGATGCGCCATTCGCCACCCGGCTTCAGCGCGCGCGCGACCAGCGGCAGCAGCGCGGGATGGACGAAGCGCCGCTTGGCGTGGCGCGCCTTGGGCCAGGGGTCGGGGAAGAGCAGGAACAGCCGGTCGAGCGAGGCCTCGGGCAGGGCCGCCAGCAGGTGCCGCGCGTCGGCGGGCCAGAGGCGGAGATTGCCCGGCAGCGCGCCGCTGGCTTCCTCGCCTTCCGCGACCAGGCGCGAGAGCAGGGAACAGAGGCCGTTCTCGAACACCTCGGAGGCGATGAAGGCCACGCCGGGATGGGCGGCGAGCTGCGCCAGCGCATGCTCCCCCCCGCCGAAGCCGACTTCGAGCCAGAGCGGCGCGCCCGGCATGCCGAAGGCGGCACGCGGGTCTGCCGCCTCGGCCTGCGTCAGCCGCAGCCGCGGGAGCGTGATGTCGAGCAGGCGCTGCTGGCGCGGCCGCAGCGGGTGCCCGCGACGGCGGCCATAGAGGCGATCGGGGACGCCCTCGGCGAGGGGGGGGCGGTCGGCGGTCATGGGCTCGTCCAACGCAAAGGGCGGCAGGCTCGCGCCCGCCGCCCCCTTCCTTCATCAGCGCGCGAAGCGCGCCGCGCACAGGGCGCCCGCGCCGCCGGGCGCAACAGCGCGTAGGCGCGCAAGCCAAGCGCGCGGAGCGCGCGCCCGGCGCCTGAGGGCGAAGCTAACGACCAAAGGCGCGCTTCAGCTCCTCCACCAGGTCGGTCTTCTCCCAGGTGAAGGTGCCCTTCTCGGCGTCCGGCGTGCGGCCGAAATGGCCGTAGGCGCTGGTCGGCACGTAGATCGGGCGGTTGAGGTGCAGGTGCTCGCGGATGCCGCGCGGCGAGAGGTTGACGAGGCCGTCCACGACCTTGGCCAGCTTCACCTCGTCCACGTCCCTGCCGGTGCCGTGCAGGTCGAAATAGACCGACAGCGGCTTCGAGACGCCGATCGCGTAGCTGACCTGGATGGTGCAGCGGTCGGCGAGGCCCGCCGCGACGACGTTCTTGGCGACATAGCGCGCGGCATAGGCGGCCGAGCGGTCCACCTTGGTCGGGTCCTTGCCGCTGAACGCGCCGCCGCCATGCGGGGCCGCGCCGCCATAGGTGTCCACGATGATCTTGCGGCCCGTGAGCCCCGCATCGCCGTCCGGCCCGCCGATGACGAACTTGCCGGTCGGATTCACGTAGAACTCGCTGTCCGGGCACATCCAGCCCTTGGGCAGCGTGGTCTCCACGATCGGGCGGAGCAGGCGCTTGATCTCGGCCTGGTCCAGATGCTCCTCGTGCTGGGTGGAGACGACGACGGAGGTGGCCGCCACCGGCTTGCCGTCCACGTAGCGCAGCGTCACCTGGCTCTTGGCGTCGGGCAGCAGGCCGGCCACCGCCTTGTCCTTGTTGCGGCGCATCTCGCTGATGCGGCGCAGGATGGTGTGCGCGTAGTAGAGCGGCGCCGGCATGAGGTCCGGCGTCTCGGTGCAGGCATAGCCGAACATGATGCCCTGGTCGCCGGCGCCCTCGTCCTTGTTGCCGGCGGCGTCCACGCCCTGCGCGATATGCGCGGACTGGGCGTGCAGGTGGCAGGCGATGTCGGCATGCTGCCAGTGGAAGCCGTCCTGCTCGTAGCCGATGTCGTGGATCGCCATGCGGGCGAGGTGCTTGAGGTATTCGGGCGTCACGCTGCCGGGGCCGCGGACCTCGCCGGCGAGCACCACGCGGTTGGTGGTCACCAGCGTCTCGCAGGCCACGCGCGAATAGGGATCGGCGGTGAGGAAGGCGTCGAGCACGGTGTCGGAGATGCGGTCCGCCACCTTGTCGGGATGGCCCTCGGAGACGCTCTCGGAGGTGAACAGGTATTCGCCGGTATCGCGCATGGCGTGGTTCGGCCTCTTGTCGCGGAAGGAGCCGGAGTGCCCCGGCCAGGGAGGGCCCGGCGGATTCCGGGACGGCGGCTTATTGCGGCGCGGTGTGGCGGGGTCAAGGCAGGGCGCGCGGCGCGGGAACCGCGTTGAAGGCGCATCTGCCAATTGCTATCATCAACGATAGCATAAGGAGGTCGCCATGCCCCAGCTTCTCGTGCGGGATGTGGAGGACGAGATCGTCCGGCTGCTGAAGCAGCGCGCGGCGAGCCATGGCCGCTCCGCCGAAGCCGAGCATCGGGCCATCCTGGAAGCCGCGCTCCGGCCGCAGGGGGAGGCGCCCTGGCAGGTGGCGAAGCGGCTGCAGGATGAGATGCGGGGCCGCGCCTTCACCGACAGTGCCGAGATCATCCGTCACTTCCGGGATACCCGTCGGCCCGGCGAATCGTGAAGGCGGCCGTCCTCGACGCGAGTGTCGCGGCGAAATGGGTCCTGCCGGAGCCTCATGCCGATCGCGCCCTGGCGCTGCTTCGCACTGTTCAGACGCTGCATGCGCCGGCCCATTGGATGGCAGAAGCCGCGAACGCCTTGTGGGCGCGTGTCGTGATCCGTCGTGAGTTGGGCGCGGACGAAATCCGTCCGCGTATCGCGTTCCTGGTTGGCGCCCCGGTCCAGGTAACCGCGCTGTCCGACATCCTGACCGAAGCCACCGCGCTCGCGCTGGAGCTTCGGTCCACCGTGTATGATGCGCTGTATGTGGCACTCGCCGAGAAGCTCGACCTGCCCTTGATAACCGCCGACCGGAAGCTGTGCGAACGCGCCGCCGCCATGCCGCGCTTCGCGGAACGCGTGGTCTGGATCGGCGACCTGCCGGCCGCCTGAGCCGGCTACATCCCCAGCACGTCCATCATCGAATAGAGCCCCGCCTGCCGCCCCCGCACCCATTGCGCGGCGCGCACCGCGCCGGTGGCGTAGGCGCGGCGGTCGAAGCTGCGATGGGTGAGGGCGATGTGCTCGGTCGCGCTCGCGAAGAGCAGCGTGTGCTCGCCCACCACCTGGCCGCCGCGAAGGGCCGCGAAGCCGATCGCGCCGGTCTGCCGGGCGCCGACATGGCCATCGCGGCCGCTCTCGATCCCGGCGGCCTCGAGCGTGGTGCCGCGGCCCTTCGCGACCGCGCGGCCCATCGCGACGGCGGTGCCGGAGGGCGCGTCCACCTTCTGGCGGTGATGCATCTCGACGATCTCGGCGTCGTACTGCGCGGCGGGCAGGGCCGCGGCCATGCGCTCGGCCAGCGCGAGGACGAGGTTCACGCCGGGGGCGAAGTTCGCGGCATAGACGATCGGCACCTGGCGCGCGGCTTCCGCCACCGCCTGTTCCTGCGCCGCGTTGAGCCCGGAGGAGCCGAGCACCAGCGCCGTGCCGGTCGCGGCCGCGAGCATCGCATGCGGCGCGGCTTCCTCGGCATGGGTGAAGTCGATCACCACCTCGCTCGCGGCGAAGAGGGCGGCGGCGTCGGGCAGCAGCGTGGCGCCGGCGGGCGGGGCCTTGGGGGAGCCGGGGCGCACCGTGCCGCCGGCGAGCGTCGCGCCGGCCGCGGCGACCTCCTCGGCCAGAAGCCGGCCCATCCGGCCGGCGATGCCGGCGATGCCGATGCGCATGGTGGAGTCCTCCTGATATGGCCGGTGTCGGCGCCGGCCAGGCACCCCCACCCCGACCCTCCCCCGCAGGCGGGGGAGGGAGAAGCAGGGCGGGGGTCAGCGGCCGAGGCCGTCCCAGAATTCCTTGACCTTGGCGAAGAAGCCCTCGCTCTCGGGGCTCGACTTGCCGGACTTCTCCGCCTCGCGTTCGAACTCGGCCAGCAGCTCCTGCTGCTTCTTCGTCAGGTTCTGCGGCGTCTCGACGCTGACGTCCACATACATGTCACCGCGCGCCGTGCTGCGGAGGACGGAGAAGCCCTTGCCGCGCAGGCGGAAGCGGTCGCCGGCCTGGGTGCCGGGCGGGATCGTCACCTTGGCCCGGCCGCCATCCACCGTCGGCACCTCCACCTGGCCGCCGAGCGCGGCCTGGGTCATGCGGAGCGGCACGCGGACGAAGATGTTGGCGCCGTCGCGCTGGAAGATGCGGTGCGGCTTCACGCCGATATCCACGTAGAGATCGCCCGAGGGCGCGCCGCGCAGCCCGGCCTCGCCCTCGCCGGTCAGGCGGATGCGCGTGCCGTCCTCGACGCCGGCGGGGATCGTCACGTTCAGCGTCTTCTCGCGCTGGGTGCGGCCCTGGCCGGAGCAGACCTTGCAGGGGTTCTTCACCACCCGCCCGCTGCCGCCGCAATTCGGGCAGGTCCGCTCGATCAGGAAGAAGCCCTGCTGCGCGCGGACCTTCCCCGATCCGCCGCAGGTGCCGCAGGTGGCGGCCGCCTGCGCGGCGGGGCCTTCGGCGCCGCTGCCCTTGCAGGCCTCGCAGGCGACGGTCGTCGAGACGCGGATGGTCTTCTTGGCGCCGGCGAAGGCTTCCTCGAGCGTCACCTCGATCGTGGTGCGGAGGTCGTTGCCGCGCCCGACCGGGCCGCCGCCGCGCCGGCCGCCGCGGCCCAAGCCCCCGAACATCTCCTCGAAGATGTCGGCGAAGTCGCCGCCGAAGGGGTGCTGGCCGCCGAAGCCGCCGGCGCCCGGACCCGCGCCGCCGCCCTGCTCGAAGGCGGCATGGCCGAAGCGATCATAGGCGGCGCGCTTCTCGGCGTCCTTGAGGACGTCGTAGGCCTCGTTCAGTTCCTTGAACTTCGCCTCCGCCGCCTTGTCCCCCTGGTTGCGGTCGGGGTGGAACTGCATGGCGAGCTTGCGATAGGCCTTCTTGAGGTCGTCCTCGCTCGCGCCCTTGGCGACGCCGAGCACCTCGTAATAGTCGCGCTTGGCCATGGGGCCGATGGTCCTCGATGCGCCGGTGGTTCAACGGAGTGGCGCCCGACCCCCGTGACGGAAGCCGGGCGCCCGGTTTGTCCTACCCGATCGGTGAAGCCCGTTAAGAGGGCTTCTTCTTGTTCGGGTCCACCTCCTCGAACTCGGCGTCCACCACCTTGTCGTCGGGCCGGGCGCCGCCATCCGGGCCGCCCTGGCCGCCGCCCTGCTGCTCGGCCGCCTGCTGCGCCTTGTAGAGCGCCTCGCCCATCTTCATCGCCGCCTGGGAGAGCTTGTCGGAGGCCACGCGGATCGCGTCGGCGTCCTGGCCCTCCATCGCCGTCCGCGCCTCGGCGAGCGCCGTCTCGACCGCCGCCTTGTCGCCGGCGGGGACCTTGTCGCCGTTCTCCCTCAGCGTCTTGTCGGTGGAATGCACCAGCGCATCGAGCTGGTTGCGCGCCTCCACCGCCTCGCGCCGGCGCTTGTCGGCCTCGGCATTGGCTTCCGCGTCGCGCACCATCCGCTCGATGTCGGAATCCGACAGGCCCGACTTCGCCTGGATGCGGATCTGCTGCTCCTTCGAGGTCGCCTTGTCCTTGGCGCTGACGCTGACGATGCCGTTGGCGTCGATGTCGAAGGTGACCTCGATCTGCGGCACGCCGCGCGGC
>VFQP010001202.1_pt1 | contig 36570 bp, 75 predicted proteins | sample 3512351 | NCBI WGS metagenome assembly VFQP01 (sample SAMN10412372, study PRJNA504923) | tailings metagenome | isolation source: Relicate 1 Philex TSF1 revegetated site | place: Philippines: Tuba, Benguet | collected 2017-08-29
AGTGCATATGAGCAGCTGTGTGAGCTGTTTCGCTCTGGTCGCAATCTCTTGGTGTTGCCAGCCTTTCGCAGCATGTTGGACTATGAATCACCTGAAACACAAAATGTGTTGGTGAATGGTGTGTATCATGTATGGTGTGCATGTGCATGTTAGTGGCTTCATCACGTTCATCACCCCGATCCAACACATAGGCGATAAGCACGCACTTGCTTCGGCTGTGAGCAACAAGCACATGGCGATCTTTCAACAAGTGTCACCGTGACACCGACTACTGCAAATGGTTGTGCTGGTGAATATTGAGTTGGATGCAACTCTCATGCATTCCACACCACAACACATTCCTGGCACAGGTGGGGAGTCGAGGAGGTGTATACAGTAGAATTTGGAGGGACTGACACTGTCTACGGCCTTCCTGCAGAGGTATGTGTGTACATTGTTGCAAGTCATGCACAGTACATGTTGCATGCACACTGCACATCACCCTGGTCTTTGCCGCCCCAGTTTGAACCATATGTCATTGCAAAACGCGAACAGCTGCCGTCCTGCGATGAACGTTTTCGAGGTATGAGGTTGACAGTAGGTGTGTGATGATGCTGCTGATGATAACAAATACCACCACCATTTGCTACCCCACACTCACAGGATATGGTTATAACAAATTGTCATACTTTTACTATCTGCACATGCTGGGCTTTCAGTTTCATGTGCACCCCTGGGCATATGTTGTGCACATGCCCCATCCTAAGCAGCACCGTAGGAACGAGCAATTGGATCCAGGCAATGAAAAGTATCAAATGGTACGTGTATATGTGGGATAGTTGGAGAACACCTGTATGCAACAAGTCCCAAAACACACAGATGGTACACATATTCTCGAACGAGATGCCAGAGCTCATGCATGCCCAAACATACAAGCCGGTGCTTGCAGAGCAACCATTCCCATTGGGTACCCGGGCAGTGTATGACATGTCAGCATGATTTTAGGCAGGGAGCGGTTCTTTTTTACTCTACAGGACCCCAAGTGGCGGTTGACTGCAGCGCGGGTTCCACAGTAACCCAGCGCAAGCCAGCACATTGCACCTCGGGATGCGATGATAATGAGCATACTGGTTTTTGCATGTTTTTTCATGAATATTGTGTGTAGTTGTGTGTAGTTGTAACACACCATTGCAAATATTCTCCCGTTGGCTTGGTACTGTCCTTATCGACAAAGGGCAGCATGCGGTCTTCGCTGAGGGGATGCAGCCTCAACGCGCAGCGAACAAGCAGCAACTTGCTATCATGCAACACAAGTGCCATGCGAAGGGTTTCAATGCGTAGCAGAATCATCGCACATGCTTCTGCTGACAACAAGGGTGAGTGCGGGTACGATGGACAGCAAACGCTTGTTTGCATACCTACCCTTCACAAAACCATACCATCACAGATCCTTTGATGGTCCGTGCTGCACGAGGAGAGGTTGTGGAGCGTCCACCATGCTGGTATGTGTGGACGGGGGGCATGTTGTGGTCAAACTACCAGTCAAACCTCGGTCCTTACTCGCACAGGATGATGCGACAGGCAGGCCGCTACCAAAAGGTGGGTATATATGACCATGGTAGCATGACAGTATTCACTGCATCACCCGACCACTCCCACACAGGCGTACCGTGACCTTGCCATCAAGTACCCATCCTTTCGAGAGCGCTCTGAGACCACAGAGCTCATTGTGGAGATTTCCCTGCAGCCATACAAGTCATTCAAACCAGATGGTGTCATTATATTCAGGTAGGGTGTGTGGATGTGAGGGTACACAACGGTGTGTGCTGACAACTCGCACATCAAAACACACAGCGACATACTAACACCTTTGCCTGCGCTTGGCGTGCCATTTGAGATTGATGACAACAAGGGTCCCATCTTGGACAATACAATTCGCACTAAAGAGCAGGTACGTGAGGAGTGGGTTGCGATACAGGGGGGGGTTATTGGGACAGTGTTGCGACACCTACCTAAACATCCTCCACACAGCTCAAGCAATTGCATACGTTGGATTTGAGTCAACTGCAATTTGTGGGTGACTCATTGAAGATACTACGACAAGAGGTTCACCAGCAGGTTGGTTGCTCTTGCATAGATTTGTGCAAGACATAAAACACCCTGCCCCTGCACACACACACACACATTACCAACAGGGAGCTGTGCTTGGGTTTGTAGGGTGCCCATGGACATTAGCGACGTATGTGGTGGAGGGTGCATCAAGTTCGTTGTACAAGACCATCAAGAGCATGATGTATGACAGTCCAGACGTACTGCACGGTCTCCTGAGCCATCTAGCAACCGAAATTGCAACATATGTGCAGTTTCAAATCGACAGTGGTGCAGATTGCATTCAGATGTTTGACAGCTGGGGCGGACAGCTCCCACCCAAGGTATGGTGATAGAGCATTGCTCATGATCTGAGTCATGCAGTAATCACGTACTGAATGCACCATCGCATCGTCAGGACTGGGACCGATGGTCTCGACCATATATTCAGCAGATTGTCGACACAGTCAAGGCAAGGCACCCGAATACCCCCCTGACATTGTATGCCAATGGGAGCGGTGGACTTCTCGAACGCATGGCAGCAACAGGCGTGGATGTAGTGGGGCTGGATTGGACTATCGACATGGCAGATGCTCGTGCACGGGTGGGCAGCGCAGCCGTGCAGGTGCGAGGGTTGGTGGTGTATGTCATACAGTGCAGCGTGCTTGAGTTTTTGTCTCTTAAAATAACAGGGCAATGTGGATCCGGTGGTGCTGTTTTCGACCAAGGACGCCATCACGGCTGCAGTCAACGACGTACTGCAAAAGGCGGGGCCACGTGGACACATTTTGAACCTTGGCCATGGCGTACTAGTGGGTACACCAGAGGAGAATGTGGCCCATATGTTTGAAATGTCAAAGCAAGCATTTTATGAACAGGCAACACCAGTAGCAGTGTAGTAACACAAGTGGTACATGCAAAAAGGATGTGCATTGACACGTGTCGTGGGGGAAAATAAGGGGATGGGTGGGCAACTTTCAGCAACAACAAAAACAGGCAGGCAAAAAAACTTTCAACAAACAGGCACATGTGTAGGAGAAAAGAAAATGACATTGTGAATAAAAGTGCCATCAGCTAAAGAATCGCACGGCTTTCTTTGCCTGACACCTCATCTTCGTTTGCCTCTTTGATGGCGTCTGCACGCACGCCCTGCGAAAAACATAAAAGAAGTGTCAACAAAAACCAGGAAAGAGTCTGCGTCTACGCAATCAGATGCCAATCACATACCTTTGTTGTATGTCCAGTTCGGTGTCTAACAGAACCAGTCATGCCATTTTTGTCGTGAGAATCATGGGCCCTTGCAGACATGGACAACCCCAAACCATGGCCAATGTCATGCTCCTCAGCCTGTGTGGTGGCAGTGGTTATGTATCCCATGGTGTTGTTGGTCAAACACACACACCAAGCACATACCGCACGATCCTTGGCATCCTGTTCTGCATCAAAGTTCTTGTTGTACTTGAGCAGAAAGCGCTCAACGGGAGACAAGTACTTGGGGCTGATGGCAAGTCCATGATAGCCATTGGAATCACCACTACGGATGTGGTACCACCAGCGATCCAGCTCAATCAAATCCAGACCAAATATCTCTGTGCAAATGAGGGGGTTCAAGGGTTATGTGATGCAGTGTTTTGTCACACACATAAGAAATAAACACGTACCGGGAAGGAACAAAAATGTGAGGCAAAAGCCTCCCAGGTTGAACCAACAGGAGACCCAAAAGCGTGTACGCTTGTCCACTGTGCGATGTGAGAGAGTTCATGAATAACACATCGCTTGTTGTGCTACGCAGACAAAAATAAAGCAGCTCACCCAGCCTCATACCATAGTTGAAGATGATCTCAGGCACCAACGCACCGAGCTTGCCAGCAGCTGCTGACATGCCATGGCCCGTAGCACGAATGGGAGAGGGATAAAGCTGTGAGTTGTTGGGGTGCATTGGTACCTCATCACTGCACAGATTGCCGCCCCCAATAGCAACAAATACGTACCTCTGCTGCAACCAAAAAGGTGGTGCAATTGGGACCGAATTGCTGGAAGAATGCCTGGATGTAAAACAGCACTTGATACCAGTGCACGTGTTCTGTGATGGTGAAAAAAGTGTGTGTTTTTAGAACAAGGGTGGTTGACACTATCACACATTATCACACAGCACACACCTGGCTTGGTCAGAGTGGGATAGAGGCAGGCCGTGATCAAGTAGCATATAAACATCATCAAGAAACCAACCATCTGTGGGCAGTAATGGTCTGAGTGTACGCAAAGGAAATGACAGAAGGATGCAACACACACACACATTCTTCACCAACCCACCTGCAGGCGGCGACGGCCATATATACGGGAGTCGACCACGTAGGCAGCCCCATAGTAACCAAACATTTGCACGCCAGTCTGCAGCATTGTCCACAACCAGGTTGTCTGCACACCAGCAGTGGGGTCCATGATGCTGACAAAGTCTCCAATAAACACTTTGCCTCCGTAAAAGCCCTGTTGTGTTTGCGTGATGCATGACAACATGTGTGATGTAAAACAAGGACACCATCCATCATCACAGTAAACACCACGTACGACGTCATTGATAAACCAGCCGGCCATGGTTGCTATCATGCGTGGCCAGAAATAGTAGCCCATCAACCGCAAGTTCCTGGGTAAACAGAGTAAATACTACAAATGTGCCACTACTCATATCGATGCACAACGACCACTACCACGTACTTCCAGTCGTAGCCTTTCTTCTTGATGGGCTTACCCCCGGGCAGAGCGGCGGCATCGGTCACTTCTCCCACATGGTCCAACTCCTCTTTGACACGTTTGTACTTTTGGTTTTCACGCATGCGAAACACACGCCAGTAACAGAGAAACACCTGGTGGTGAGTGTATGAGAATGATGTGTACGTGTAGGAAATCCTGACTAAATGACCTAGTCCTACCAAAAAGGGAATCATGAGGGCATATGAAGTGCGATAGGTGGCTCCCGTAGCTGCTGCCGAATAGGGAGGGTTACCAGAGCTGTGGGGTTGGTAAGCAAGGTGTTGTGATTGGCAGTAAAGCATGATTTCATCACCATACCCAGTACCTGTTGAAGATGAGCAACAGAATGAGCAGTGTGCCCACGTTGAGCAGTTGCCCCCACCCTTGCATGGCAAATGTCAGGATGACGGTGCGTCCACGACGCTCTTTCAATTTGGGGGATGACTCTGCTTTTTCTGCTGCAATGGAGCCCATTGTAGGGTACCTGTGTTTGATTGAGGTAGTAATATGTCACACATTGTGCAAAAATCCCTTGCCATATAAAACTACCAGACGTACTCGCCACCCACACCGATGCCGTAGATGAAAAAACACCATGCCAGGGCAATAGCAAAGCCGTTGAGGGTAGGAGATGACACGGCTGTCAGCAAAATCAGACCAATAAGCATGACAAATGCATCAAAAACTTGCACTGCACGACGACCTACAGCGTCGGCGAAAAAGCCGAGGATAAACTGACCAACCAGGATGCCGCTGATTTGCAGATAGTCAATTGACCGCACCCATGATGTGTTGCACACTTTTTGTGTCAGGAAGCACTCTGGCCATGTCTGTGTGGTTTTCATTGTTGATCAGGAATTGAGGACATTGATCAAGCACATAGCTGCATACCTTTTTGTACAGCGATTTGAGATTGCCGTTGGAAAACAGAATGTAGCCCTGTGAAAAGGTGCAGTGGATGCAAGGGCAAACACACAGCAAGCAAGGATCCACACAAAGCACAAACCTCAGTGAAAAAGCCCATGCCGGGGATCCAGTAGTTGTAGCGCCAGTAGTGCCAGGCAAACATGGGGTCAGCACGCACCTCGGCACAAAAGTTGATGTCATCACTGTGTGTGAAGGGGGGGATGTGGTCAAGTAATGTTGTTGATTGCCCATACACTAAAAGCACACGTCTAATACACACATACGCCATGTATCGGGCCTCCTTGGTGACCAGGCTGGAGTCATCAGACTGCGAGTCGAAGGAAAGATCATCTGCTTTGACCATCTGTGATGTTGGTTGAAGGTGGGTTGGGGTTCTGGGGATCACAAGTGCGTGCACATGAGCCAACCTATCTGTACCAGCACCCCCGCATGCAACACCCGTCATCGTGTCAAATACAAAACAACCGCCGACACATCGATCAATCACACCTTGTATGTCGAAAACTCGTGCGACCCACGGTCGGAAACCTCGGAAACCTCGGATCCCTTTGATTTCAAATGATCAGAAGGTTTTTGACCTGCATCCTGCACGGCGTTGACCACGGATTCCTCTGCATCATTGTTGTTTATCACCCTGCCCATCTTGCCAGAAGCGGTGCAGTGTGATGTGCTAATTGAATATAAGTATGTGGAATATATGTGACGAGAGTCACACGAATGAAAATGAAGCTAGCAATAGGGCACAACGTTGGTAAAGGGTGCATTATACCGAATATCCCTTTTTTCTTGCGCGTCAGCTTCCCGTTTTGTACGACCGCAGAGGGGGGATCCTGAGGGCATATGTTGCACACGTTTTTGAGTTGTCAAGGTCAAACAGACAACGCTCATAGTCATGCATTCTTGTGCAATTGGATACTGTTACAAATTATGCATGATGAACCAAAAGCAGGGAAAGTTTCTTTTTCGCGCCAAAACAATCCGCTATGCCTTGGCGCCATTGGCTTCAGCAGCGCTGTCAGATGATACATCAGCTTCTGCATCGTATAATTCAGTAATTGTTTCTGCGTGTCCACCCTGCAGAATGTATGCAAGGAGCATATCAAAAGCGTTGCCCATACAAATGTCTACACAGCTGCAACCCCGCACACAGTCGCAACCCCGCACACAGTCGCAACCCCGCACAGCATACCTTGATTGCCCGCCCCGATCGCTGTCGCATAGAGCCAACCATGCCACTCTTTGTAAAGGATCCGCTGCCGGAGCGTTCTGCGCCATGAGCTGCTGAGGAATGGCTCATGTTGCGCACTGACATGGACAACCCCAAACCATGGCCAATGTCATGCTCCTCGGCCTGCATGGTGGTTGTGCCCATGAAACCCATCCCCGTGGTGTTGTTGGTCAAACGCACACACCAAACACATACCGCGCGATCCTTGGCATCCTGTTCTGCATCAAAGTTCTTGTTGTACTTGAGCAGAAAGCGCTCAACGGGAGACAAATGCATAGGGCTGATGGCAAGTCCATGGTAGCCATTAAATTCGCCACGGCGCAGATGGTACCACCAACGATCCAGTTCGCTCAAATCCAGCCCAGTGACCTCTGGGCATGATATAAGGGGTGGCATTTGGAACGGTTTTGTTATACCCCTTTGTGTGACAAATACACAAAACACATACCGGGAAGGAACAGCAGTGTACAAACAAAGCCCGCCAGGTTGAACCATGTGGAAACCCAAAAGCGTGTACGACTGCCCACTGTGTGATCGTGAATTGGTTGACACTACCCTCACTTGTTCTGCTACGCATTGACCTGAACAATTTCATGTGGCATCGTACCATAGTTGAAGATGATCTCAGGCACCAATGCCCCCAACTTTCCAGCAGCGGCAGACATGCCATGGCCCGTGGCACGAATGGGAGAGGGATAAATCTGTTGATGGTCGGAGTACATTGCAGCATCCAAGTAATTGCACAACATGTTCAGCAACATGAAATGCGCACCTCTGCTGCAACCAAAAAGGTGGTACAGTTGGGGCCGAATTGTTGGAAGAACGCTTGGATGTAAAACAAGAGCTGATACCATTGCACGTTTTCTGTGTGGTTGTCATATGCAAAGGTTGTGCATTTTGCATAGTCGTAATGAGATGTACAATGACTCACAACAACACATACGTGGCTCGGTGAGTGTTGGGTAGAGCGATGCCGTAGTCAGGTAGCAGATGAATAACACCAAGAAGCCAACCATCTGTGGGCAGTAATGGTCTGAGTGTACGCAAAGGAAATGAGAGAAGGATGCTACATACACACATTCTTCACCAACACACCTGCAAGCGGCGACGGCCATAAAAGCTAGAGTCAACAATGTAGGCAGCCCCATAGTAGCCAAACATTTGCACCCCAGTCTGCAGCAAGGTCCACAACCATATGGTTTGCACACCAGCATTGGGGCCAGAAATAATGCTCACAAAGTCTCCAATAAACACTTTGCCTCCGTAAAAGCCCTGTTGTATTTGTGTGATGCATGGCAACGTGCACAATGAGCACACCCTCATCACAATGAACACCACGTACAAAGTCATTGAGAAACCAGCCACCCATGCTGGCAATCATGCGGGGCCAGAAAAAGTAGCCCATCAACCTCAAGTTCCTGGGTAAACAGAGCAATACACATGTGTCATTACTCATATCGATGCACCACAACCAGCACGTACTTCCAGTCATAGCCTTTCTTGGCTGGCTCACCCACAGGCTTGGCAGCATCATCCTTGTGTGCTATTGTTTCCAGCTCGTCTTTGACACGTTTGTACTTTTGGTTTTCACGCATGCGAAACACACGCCAGTAGCAGAGAAACACCTGAGGTGGTGTTGAGTGTATGAGAGGTACGTGCAATGACCCAAAAGTAACCCTCATCATACCAAAAAGGGAATCATGAGGGCATATGAAGTGCGATAGGTGGCTCCCGTTGCTGCTGCTGAATAGGGAGGGTTGCCAGAGCTGTGGGGGTTGGTAAGCAAGGTGTTGTTACTTCTCAGTAAAGCATGGTTTCGTCACTATACCCAGTACCTGTTGAAGATGAGCAACAGAATGAGCAGCGACCCAACATTAATCATCTGTCCCCATCCTTGCATGGCAAATGTCAGGATGACGGTGCGTCCACGACGTTTGAGCAATTTTGGGGATGACTCTGCTTTTTCTGCTGCAATGGAGCTGGTGGTGGGGTACCTGTTTAATGTAGGAACGTACGCATATACCATATGTTTGCAGGTTGTGCATCACGCATCCCAGAACAACCACCACACGTACTCGCCACCAACACCAATGCCGTAGATGAAGAATGACCATGCCAGAGCAATAGCAAACCCGTTGAGGGACGGAGATGATACTGATGTCAGCAAAATCAGACCAACAAGCATGACAAATGCATCAAATACTTGCACTGTTCGGCGACCCAGGGCATCGGCGGAAAAGCCAAGCACAAACTGACCAACCAGGATACCGCTGATTTGCAGATAGTCTATGGATTCCACCCACGATGCGTTGCACACTTGATATGTGAGAAAACATTGCGGCCATGTCTGTGTTGGTTATGGAGGGTCATGAGCAGATGAACATGTGTGTTTTGATACGATGGCACTTAATACGACCTGCTTGTACAGCGACTTGAGGTTGCCGTTGGAAAAGAGCACAAACCCCTGCGCGGAGTTGTAATCAGTGTGTTGGCCAGTTGATGGCCCAAAGCTTGGCACAAAAACGAACAAAACACACCTCTGTAAACAAGCCCATGCCAGGAATAAAATAGTTGTAGCGCCAGTAGTTCCAAGAAAACATGGGATCAGCACGCAATTCTGCCGCCCAGTTGATATCCTCCCTGTTGTGCGCAAATGGATTACAGTGGCTACTGGTCTTTTGTGCACAAACTGTGTAACAACAACATACGCTAGGTAACGTGCTTCCTTGCGGACATCGACACTGGCTTCATCAGGCAGTGTGTCAAATGCATGCATATCTTCCGCGTTGACCGGCTGTGTGTTGGTGTGTGGATGGTGGATGGCAGGTACCAGTTGGGTGCAAAAAGATATAGGGAATGGTATGGCATGATGAGCTGAGGACATATACAGCGCTCCCGAACGCACAGTAATTGCACAACCATTAACCAAGGCAGCGCCTTTGCAAACGATCGTTAGTACCATCACCAACCTTGTACGTGGAAAACCTGTTGCTGACATCTTGAAATCCACGTTCCACCTTGGCGCTCAGTGCCTCGACAGCCAACGTAAGTTTCGTGATTGGGTTTTGTCCAGCGAGCGCGAAATCGTCTTCATGCTCACTGGTCACCCTTCCCATACTTTTGCCGGAATGATGCGACATTGCTAGATTGCTGGTGCAAACATGTTGTATTGTTAATGCATGAAGGACGATTTGGTTAAAACACCCTTGCAAACAAAGCATCAAGCAACTAAAAGAATCATGTGTGTTGAAAAGGCACATGCGGCCACGGTCCCCAGCATTTCCCCAAATATTTGGTGCACTTATGAATAGTCAGGATGGAGGCAGCCGTCATCATTCTTGAAAAAGGTGTGTGTCAACCGCAATGCAGCTGCTGGCAAAATAACTTGATGACAGGATGACACCAGATGTGTATGTTGTGAGGTCTTAATACACTCTGCTTGCATCATTGAGCGATGCCAACATATATTTGGCTCTTTGAGCTCGTGGTTTGGTCCAGCAGTGGGTATCTGCAGCTTTCAAGCACAGTCCTCGTCCCTGCCTACGTTCAGTGGAACAACGTCCTCGAGCGCGCTAGAGTGCCGCTTTTCCCAAAGGGTCGCTGCGGCCCTGTACATGGATGCGGGTTGTGCTGCCGCCGTTCTCAAAAGCGCGTTCTCAAAAAAGCCAAGGTAGACTGTTGGACATATTTATGGGGCCGGCGGGGAAATTACAATTATGGTAAACAATTACAAATCTGCTATTTTCGCAAGATACAATATTGTAGCAGACAGATGGTGCAGCACAATAAATATAGAAGAGACAAACCAACAATAAGAGTACAAGTTAGAGTCGAGAAGACACCCCCTACGTAGTCATCCATCGAGCTGCGATGCCCGTTTCTGCTCTGCTCCTGTGTTTTTTGTTCTGCTTTCAGCCATGCACATACGCCCGTTTAAGCCATGTAGTACGTGAGGAGCGTGTTCGCCACGGTGGTTGGAGCTGGCCTAAGTTTCCAGTGTGGACTCCTCGGGACTTGGGGTTGCAGCACATCACGCTCACTGGTGTGCTACATGTGGGAGACAAGCCAACAATTGTCACACTACTAACATTCCTCAAGGCAAGCCTTGCTGCAAACAACACAGTGGTAGGTCTGTGTCTACTTGTGGTCAACATCCAACACTGCCAACCATACACAACAGCGCCAATACATACAGATATGGCATGGACGTGTTACTGTGTATGACCCGACAACTGTTTCTTTGGAAAATAATCATTGGCCCCATCACACAAGCCCCAACTACATTGTCTTTGGAACACAGCCAATCTTTGTCTTGCAGGAAGCAACGATGAGTGTGCAGCACAGGAGAGACATCAGTCAAAATCACTCACACGTGCTCGAATTGGTGCAACCCCACGCGGCAGGATGGGGTCCTTCTGAGGATGGGCAACCATGGGTTTTGCGGGGACAAACCCCATTGACAGAACATTTCGAGTACTACTTTTGTGTGAATGACTGGCACTATACAGCACTGATCACCCAGGAAATGACGGAACTGCCACCATACATTGAACCACATTCGGTGTGTGTGGTGTTCACTTTTTGCTTCATTATAACTGCTGCTTGTGCACCATCACATCACATTCTGCTAAACCAGGCAACCCCCACTGTGTATGCAATTGTCAAGCCGTTGTTCACATATGACCCAGGACAAGCCATAAAAGTTATTTATTTCAATGCAGAAATCTATGCGCAGCTGGGCTTCAACAGCACCATCCTGTATGAGCGTGGCACGTACATGCGCCACCTGCAAAATCATGCAGCCACTGCGACGCAGATGCAACGGGGTGTACTCAAGGTGCGTTGAGGGGAGCTTTGCAATGGAGCACCTGAGAAGAACGATGTTGCAAACCACACACAGTTGATGCGTTGGGACCATGGGACTTCAATGGTCCCTCTTGGAACCCGAGAAACATTTCCGGGCTTCAATGAATACGAAGTATACATTGTAGAGTTTGACCAAACAGTATTGTTCAATCACGCCCTCACAGCCATGTATGGCATGAATACCTACATTTTCCTTGCTGACAATGACGAGGTGTTGGCGATTGTCCCACAAGTCCCAGCGCCAGCAATACACAACTTATTGATGCATGGTATGTTGGGGTTATGTTACCAAGACCTTGAACACTCTCTTCTCAGCCATCACAAACTCCACAGGATGCTTGAAGACAACGCCTCGGGCATCGTCCTTTGTGGTATATCGTTGGAAGTTTCCCAAATGCACCATGACACAAGCAGATGCATTTACAGACTGCGTACGATCACACATGCTCAACGATGATAAGGAGGATGGCGGAGTCGTTGGCAAGGTATGTAAGGAGTGTGCATGTACAATGGAATAAAACGGTCAAGTAAATGCTGCGCATGTGCTTGCACACAGGTACTGCACTTTGCGGATGAGGTGCACAGTGTATACATGCACTGGCCCAAGGCATACATGGCACCTTCGTCCTGGGGTATGAACGTAGACAAGGATTGCGCATTCATCGCACACTTTGACACACACTTCGATACCCTCGACTGGGATGGGGTTTTTGAAAATGCTGCCTGAGTTGGTGTGTAGCCAAGCACAATATTTGCTAATGATTAACAGATGTAATCATGAGCTATTTTTATAACTGGGGCCCGCGTATGACTTTGCATCCAAAGCAGGGGCCCCATCGTGTTCGACACCACCACAAAACAACTGGGATTTCAGCCACCAGAATAAACCTGTTATATCATCCACCACCACATTGCCCCGTTCCCAACAACAAATGACCCATGATGATCTGTTTGGTGTGTGCCCATGCAAACACCATGCCTCACATGCTGCGCGCCGTTCGCATCAAAGGGCCAAATGGCGTAGGGAGTGTACACAGGAAAGCTCCCTGCCCTTTGGTGGCAGAGTTTGCAAGGAGGATGCATCTTTTACTGCTTTGTGACAATCAAATTGCCTAGGAATGAAAAGTTACCTGATACGATGCACAGACCCCCACAGCAGCAAGCATTGCAGGTGTAAAAAACTGCACTGCTGCGCCCATGTGACTCACATGTGGTACCGCACGCAGGCTGTGCACCAATCCTAGAGCAATGCTAAACAGTGCCAGTGCACCTGCTTGATGCGCCGATCCCAAGGAAACGGGCACATATGTGAGCAATGTGGCAACCCCGAGTGAGACCTGTAATGTGGCCATGCCCAGCAAAGCATGCAACAGTGTGTTGGATCGCGCAGGCAAGGGCAGGCATCTTCCATATGCCCACAGCGATGCCACTGCAGTCAACGTGCCCACAGCAAGCACACGGTGATCAAATTGCACTGCAGCTGTGTTTTCAAAGAAATTGCGCCACCCTGTATGGTGGTGAAAGTAGGTGACAGCAGAAGATGCATTCCCACAACCAACCGCATTCCTACCTGGCACATCCCAATACTCTTCCGGCACAAGGCGCCCACTCATAAGTGGAAACGTATTGTATGCGTGCCCTGCATCAAGACCGGCCACAAATGCTCCAGAGGCCGCAGTCAATGCAATCAGCCCACCAACAGGCAATGCCCACACCCTCAATCGCCGCGCACCCTGGTGGTGGATTGCATGGATCAAGAACACAGCACAATTGACAGATGGGCAGAATGCGTATCAAAAGTATACCTGCACAACAGCAGTGGATGCAGATGCTAGGGGCGACGTCGGTAATGCAACTGACAGGGTGGTCCACAAAAGCAGGGCATATATTGTAAACGCCGACATCAAATGCGCTGCCAGTCGATAGGGGCTCACACGGGGGATTTCATAGTAATTATCTGGTTCCTGTGTTGGAGATGAAAACATGCAGTGGATGGGGGCATTGCTGTGAACCACCCCCCGCACTATAACAGCACACCTCCAGTCCCGACTTGACCATCCACCAGCCCACCAACCCCTGACCACCCCCGAGGAGAAACAAGAGCCCAAGCCGCCGTTTGAGGGCGCCGGAAAGGGCACCTTGTGCTGCAAAATACACTGCAGGTGCTGCAAACACTACACCCAACACACGACCCCACATGCGGTGTGCATACTCCATCCAGTAGATAAACTTGAACTCGTCCAGTGTCATACTGCGGTTGACACGCTGAAACTCTGCCGATTGCTGGTACTTGGCAAACTCGGCATGCCACTCCTCCTGTATTGTGTGGGAAGATCATTGTTGTTTTGTACCTCCGTAAGCAGCACCCTCCTGCAATCCACCTTGCTGCGAGGCGGCGTTTCCCCTGTAAACTTCCAATCGGTCATCGACAGCCCACTGCGTGTCAATCGTGTCACCCCACCCAGCACCACCATGGACGCCACCCATGCACTGCACACACCCAACCACGTGGCCACCCACGGTCGCATGCGGTCTGGGATGCTCGCTGCCAGCCCCGCTGCCGGCCCCTGTTGATGACGATGATTGGTTGACGGTCATAAGCCCCAGACAATGCACGAGACATATAAGCCAATATGAGCACACCTGTTGTAAATATGTGGATGCATGTGTCGAGAACAATGCACGAAGCGTTTCTAATCGAGGCATGCTACGCCATTGGGTGGTGATGGTGGTGCTCTTGCTCATGATCGTGCTGGATTGATTGCATAATGGAATTAGCAGCGTCTTCAAGCCTCTCTGTTTGTGGGATTGAGACCGTTGAGTACATTTGTTCTGTTGCATGCATCAGAAATAGAACACACCTGATGCAAACCTAACTGCAGCGTCTGGCACGAAATAATTGCTGGAATCGCATGAGAGTTTGCATGACGTGCTGCTTGCGTGCACAGACGTGGCAGGGCTGCTAGGGTGCTGACGATGGCACGCGATATCAGCATTGTTGGCAGAGTTTCTACAGATAAGCGGGAGATGCATGCATCACTGGTACATTATAAGCATCATGCATTGCTTTTTGACATGCATTGCTTTTTGAGGTCATCAGCTGACCTAGCCATGAAAAGGAAAATGTCGTGCAACCAAAGGTTGTCAACAGACAAGATGCAGCAACATCAGCCAAAGCATGGACTAGGCACCTGCACACTGCCAAGTGCAGCACTGGGAAAAGCAGTATCAATGATATGGCCCGGGCACACTCCACACACAGCTGCAGCCAACCGCATGTTGACTTTTTGATCATTGTTGTCCCTATTCACCCCACTCTGTCATATTAGCACTCTTTCATATCCAAATTCCTACAGCAGCTTCCATATTGACGTAAATTGCAGTTGACGTGCTGCACCTTGGCAGAGCAAGATGGGCGGTAGAGAGGACGATGATTACCCCGACGAGATGGAGGAGCGCTTGATCAATGATGAATACAAGGTGGGGGTGTGTATGGTCATTGTTGTGTTGAAAACACGCATCTTAACTAGCAGAAACCAGCCATGATCATGATGTGTGGCCTCTCTTTCCCAACAGATTTGGAAGAAAAACACACCATTCTTGTATGGTACGTGTGATGTGGGAGGTGAACTTTGATGAGTAAGAATGTCAGCCACATTTGACGACCTCTATCAACAATCACAGATCTGGTGATTGCCCACGCGCTCGAGTGGCCTAGCTTGACAGTGCAGTGGTTGCCGGTAGGCGGAGAGAGCTCTTGCAATACAGCCTCTCATACACAATCACTCTCAAGCATGTACATATCAACAGGGCAAGGAGACTGTCAACAACAAGTTTTCCAAGCAAAAGATGATCCTTGGCACACACACGTCGGAAGGCGAGCAAAACTACCTCATGATCGCCGAGGTACTGATGGTTCCTGACACTGCTGTACACCAACCACCCTTTGCATCATCACCCCTCTTGTACATGCAGGTACAGCTGCCCCTGGAAGACAGCGAGACAGACGCTCGGCAGTACGATGAGGAGCGACAAGAGGTGGGCGGCTTTGGTTCGTCGGCTGGCAAGGTGCACATCATCCAGCAGATGAATCACGATGGGGAGGTCAACAGGGCACGGTACATGCCACAAAACCCTTTTATCATTGCGACCAAGACCGTGAGCGCACAGGTGTATGTATTTGACTACAGCAAGCATCCATCCAAACCTGATCCAGGAGGCAAGTGCACGCCCAACCTGCGATTGCTGGGACACCGTATGGAGGGGTATGGCATGGCATGGAGCCCCCACAAGGCTGGCCACTTGTTGAGTGGGTCGGACGATGCGCAAATTTGCCTGTGGGACATCAATGCAGCCAATGCTGGCCACGAGCTCAACGCCTTGCAAATCTGGTCACAGCATGGCGGCGTTGTAGAGGTGTGTGTTGTTGTTGCATGGTTGTAGTTGATATGCAGAACAACGCCTTGGCAAATATGTACACAGGATGTGGCATGGCACTATTTCCACGACCACATGTTTGGCTCGGTGGGTGATGATCGCAAGCTCATCTTGTGGGACACCCGCCAACAAGAAGGTTTGCGGCATGTTGTGTGCCCATATAGTAGTGATGCATAGCGGGCAACACACGTATCCACATACTACACAACAGCAGCGGTGATGTCCACCGAGGCACATGGTGCAGAGGTCAACTGTCTGGCGTTCAACCCCTTCAATGAATATGTATTGGCAACGGGGTCGGCGGACAAGACAGTGGCACTGCATGACATTCGCAACCTACAGTCCCCACTGCATTCACTGCAGCACCACACAGAGGAGGTTTTCCAGGTATGCTGTGCTCCTGGGTAGCTGTGTTGTGTGTGCACAATGCTGCATCACTATGGGTATACACACAGATTGGTTGGAACCCGAAAAATGAAACCATTCTGGCGTCCTGTGGTGCTGATCGCCGTCTCATGGTGTGGGACTTGAGTCGCATTGGGGATGAACAGGTTTGTTGAGGTGGTTTTTGCAAGTTGCTACCACATCGCGTTGCTCCAGCCCACCTGCCCTGCCTCACAGACTGCGCAAGAAGCGGAAGACGGCCCACCTGAACTGCTCTTTATCCATGGTGGGCACACAAGCAAGATTAGCGATTTTGCATGGAACACCAATGATGACTGGGTTGTGGCTTCTGTTGCAGAGGACAACATCCTACAGATTTGGCAAATGGCTGAAAACATCTACGACGACGCCCCCGAAAATGTGCCACCAGCCAATGCATAGGTTGTTTTATGTATTTAGGAGGTTGTTTAATCATCAGAATAGTTTTGTAACTGACATACACGGATCAGGAATTGTACAACAAGCGTATAGCAGATTGATCAGTTGTTGTCTGATCGTCTGTTTGTGCAGCCATGCGTGCCAGTTGGATACAGCACCTAGCAACAGTTTCATGACAACTTACACGATGCCACTTTGTCGTGTTGTGTGCACCAGGTGGAGCAGATGGGCACTGATGGTGATTGCTTTCTTTCTGCATCGTGCCTCCAGCCAGGATTTCTTCTACAACCTAGGTCTTCCATCCCACGGTGCGATGTGATGATGCCCCGACACAAATCTGTGCATACATCACCAAGACACGCGCCCCCATCTACACAGTCACACGAGCGTCTTCCTTCAAGCAAATAGGCACGCAAATCAAAATAGTCAACAATTTGTGGTGTGTGATGAATGGGTAGTCTTTAATAAGAGCAACATACCAGCTGCATGTCTACCTGCACCACCTCCACCAACAGGTACACAAGTGCCCGCTACACGTTTGTGATGGAGGCCAAGCAGGAAAAGGACATGCAAACAGACATGAATGGCATGTTTAGCACCAATGTTGGATTTACAGTGTTGCCAGTGACAGACGTACAACAGCTTTATGGCAACATCAAGGTGTGTCTGGGGTGCCGGGAGCACGCTTGTACCTGCACGACTTCATGAATACACAACCCCACAGGCTGCGCATGTGCCTGGTGTCGCACTCTTGTTCGATCATCCCTACCCCGCATTCCCCAATAATTTTGGCACATGGCTGGAAATATTGCTGCCCCTGTATGGCCAGCTTGCCTTGGGAACGTGGCGCAAACACATCAAGGGTGAGCCACAATACATTGATCAGGTCCTCTTTGTCAACCTCAAGCGCGACCAAATTCATGTATGGCTGCATATAAGGGCATGATCAATGGTGGGGAGAAATGCACATTTTGCACTTATGCCCCCAACAACAGGGCCTGCAATGGGTGTGGTCAATGCTGCAGCTGACATTGGCGCCTGCGACTGCGCCAGATCGTGATTTCCCACGCCTCGTGTTTTTTGATGAGCTCGAGTTCATGGACCAGTCCCTATGGCTGTGCTATGACCATGCCATGGGCCTTGCAGACAGGTGCGTGTCTCTTGTGGATACGCATATTGTATCAACCTCCACCATCTCCTGGTATGCACCAGGTTGACTGGAGGCCCCTATGCATTCCCATCCGCCGCAATTGGGCAGCGTTTCCGTGAGGAAGCGTATGCACTTGTCAATGTGCCATTGCCGCAACAAGCACCAGCACGCATCACCTACCTGATGTCAGTTGGTGGTGAAGTGGTACGTGTGCATTGCTTGCTGGCTCGCGCTGCATACCATATCAACTCATCACTCCACAACCAGGTGTACAACAATGACAAGGTGCTGCAGGCACTTGTGGATGTTGCAGAGCTCCTGGGCCTGCATGCACGACCCGCATCGTTGACACCCGGTGCACCGTTTCGTTCCTTTGTATCGCTCATGTCACGTACGGGAGTACTCATATCCCGCCATGGACCACAGCTGACTAATGTGTTGTTTTTACCACCGGGTATGTGATATGCAACGCAACTTGCCATGTTGAGTAATGTTAATGAACAAATGTTACAAAAAACCACCACAGGGGCTGTGGTGGTGGAGTTGCTGGCATTCAACTGGGATTGGCGTGGCACCAGCGATTTGTATTTCAACACCACGTCAAGTATTGGTGACATTCATCACTTTGGCTGGCGTGCAAAGAGCAGCCGATGGGTGGTGTACACGCAGGGAGCAGCAGATGAAAAGTATGCAGATTGGAACATTGAGGAATGCACGGCAAGCAGGCAGTGCCTCGAGGTGCATGCTCGCAGCGGCATGGTTGTGGATACTGATGCTGTGCATGAAATTCTCATGGATACGCTGCCCGAGGTAGCACGCAATGCATCAGTGGTATCGCTGCGCAAACCCTTTCCCAAGGGCGCCGTGGCGGGTGCGCAGACTGGTTTATGGTCTGACAAATAAGTTGTTGTTTGCAACAAAGGCATTATGTGATTACAGAATTTCCGGTAAAAAGGTGTAACAGCATATCACTGTGTTTTTTGCCGCTTGGCATCTGGTTGCTGTGCTGGTGGTGGAGGGTGAGGTCCCGCCACCGGTTTGCTCGGGGCCGCTGGTCCAGGCGCTTGCTTTGCAGCTTGAATGTTCTTCAGCTGAGTCTCCTGCTCTGGTCCCTGTTGTGGGGAAGATGTGGTTATAGTTGCCTGTTGCAGCACGACTGCATCATACACAAAAGCACGCACCTTGCCGCCAGTGCCATCCCACACGACAGGACGGTCAGATCCACTGGTTTTGATGTCCTTGATCGACTGCTGCACCATCGACTGCACCTCCTCTTTGGTTGAGCCTGCGAGGAGCAGTTGTGGTGGTCACAGGTATTGAGCATGTGCACAAACCCCTGTACATACCAAAAATATCAGGGCGCGTCCTAGCAAGCCCCACCAAGTTGCGTGCAATCTCATCGTCGTCTGCTCGTGTGGTGTCGCGAATCTTGGCAATCATGGCTTCGCGTTGCTCACGCCAGCGAGGATCAATGAGTGACACACGCATGTGCTCTTCCATGTCTGCCAAAGGGATGAGCTCGCCAGTGATTGGGGACACCACATATTTTGTGGGGTCGTAGGATTGTGTGCTCGGTTTCTGTGCCTGTATGTTCCGATTGGGAACAACATCATACAATGAAGCACAGGCAACACAGTGGCAATCCCAAATGCATACCACACGTGTGTAGTTTTTTACAATTTTGATGGGTTGGTCGTCATCCTCGTCCTCCACTACCACCGCTGCATGGACGGGTGGGGGCTGAGCAGGTGCATCCAACGCAGCAGCCTCTGCCACCATTTCCTTTTCTGCATCATCCATGACCACCTGTGTCGGGCGGTTTTCAGGTTGGCAGGTCATGCGCACCGGAATGACACTTCCTAGATAAAACAAGCATATCTACCTCGTTATCACCAGCCACTGCTTCTTCCTCATCCATTGCCACATTGGCCATGCGCCGCGCCAGCCGCACAATTTCCTTGCGTGTGAGGGGCTCTGGCAATTCGTCGTCCTCTCCATCGAAAAACTCGATGGTCTCTACAATGAAAAAGTCATGCCTGGGTGTGTGGTGGTGTGTGATGCATGGCTGCCCCCAGCATGCACCACGATCATGTGCACATACCAGTCAATTTGTTGCATTGCAATGCGTTCTTTTTCTGCCTCATCTGCTGCTGCAGCGGCCTCCTTTTCCTGTGCCTGCTCCCACTCGAGGCGTTTGACACAGCGATCAAGCAGCGAAGCCCTGTGTTGGTGTTTCGCTGGTGTGTTGCACATGTGCTAACAATGTAGGGTGCAACACTACATACCGATCACTGGCTATGCGGGCAAGCTCTGCTTGCAGCTCCTTGGGCGGCATCAGGACGCGGCTATATGCATCACACAGCCGAGTAAAAAATGAAAACAGGCTGTGGGTTGGTTTGAGAAATGAAAAGTGCACATTGGTGTGTTCACGCTGTGCCAAGCCTGTAAGGAATGCCTTGCCATTGCGGGCTACAAACTGTGCAGTAAGTTTAATAGTGTCTAGCTCCACGCTGCTCATGCCAGGTGGCACAGGAGCCTGTGGGGGGGGGGGACATTGTTGGGTGTGTAGTGCTGTACTTTCAAAAAGATATCTGTCGTTCCTACCATGTAGTGTGGATCTTCTGGCCTTTGCAACACCCTGGGTGGCGCTGATGGGGTTGCCTGCACAACTGTGATCGCTGATGCTGTTGCTTGTGCAGTCGCAGGGGCATCTGCCTCCTTGGGACCCTTACGCAACTCCATCACCTACGCCCATGTGCGAAGATGTGTACACACATGTACCACAATTTCTCCAATAAATAACATACCTTGGCCTGATAGTATGCATGGTAGGGGTCACCAGGTTTTAAAAAGTTGAACTTGATGTTGTTTGCCTCATTGGCCAATATGCGTTTTTCAAACTCGGCACCGTTTTTGGCAACAAACGCGGCAGTCTTTTCCAAAATGGCTCGAATGTCAGGTGGCGGGACAATGACACCGATGGCTTTCGTTTGTGTATCTACCAGCTTCAGGCCACCCAAGTCGGGCGTGGGCAGTGCTGGCTTTGCATTCCCCACTGCCACCAGTGAGCCGTTGGCTTCTTCTGTCATATGAATGGACTGTTGTGATGTGTTCTTCTTCAATATTAACAAAAAATATTTGCCCTTGGTTTTGAGTGGATTAGTGGTGCATGGCAGCGTAAAAGAGGCGTGAATCTGCCTGGATCTGCTAGTCGATGTCTTTTTTTTCCTTCACAACAACGATGGATTCGGTGGTGTGAGCAGCAATGATATCATGTGTTCAGGCGATTATATCAACAAAACCAAAAACAATATTTATTGTTACAATAGAACAACGCATATGTTGTTCTTGCTGCATTGGCACTTCGCTCACCTTGCATACCCTTTGTGTTACATCTTTTCACACTACTACTGTGACTTGGGTAACCCGCCTGCAACACCATCACCTAGCACCGACTTGGAGGGGTCCTTGAGAAATTGGTTTTCAGCGTCCTCGCTATGATACACGCAACTCACCTCTGGGCTGTTGTCCAGGTCCCCCACAAACGCAAATGTGTTCATACGTGATTTGCACGCGTTCACCTGTTTGGTGGTGGTGTAATGTCTGCCAAGCTAGGGAATAGACACAACACCGGTGAAAACAACCCCACAACATGCCTCTTTTGACTGCACCAGCCCACGCGACTCGAGAACGCTCACATTGCTGCGACGCAACACACACCCTGGCTTCACCTCTGGCTGCGTGACATACACATTAAACCTGTGTGTGCACACAGACATAGATACACGCACGTGTTTCCCCCAAAACCAACCACCCCACGCCACATACGGGTTGAATGATACAAAAATACGTTGATCAAACACCATGGATGAATAGCCATTGGCCATGCACACTTCAGAATTGGGTGTGCGTTTGTCAATAATCTGGGTGCTTGCCACGTTTTGTGGCGTGAACGTCGCCTCTGATTCAAACCACGTGCCAGCACCCACACCCATGATGAAAGCAGCCGCAATCATGGCTTTCGTGGTGTTGTTCATGCCTCCCCCACCATTATTATTGTTGTTGTTACCCCACATCGGTGGGCGCTGTGGTGGCAGGGGTGGCATGTACTGTTCTTCTGCAGGACGGTAGGGCGTTCCAGGTGGTGGTGGTGCGTCATATGAGCCTGATTGAGACCATGGAGTTTGTTCAGTGGGTGCACGGCGTCTTGGGTCGGGTTGAAATGCTTGTGCTCGAATGCAACGATGGTAAGCAACCCACGGCCTTCGTATGATGGGTTGCAGCACTTGACCGCTTGTTGTTGGCGCACTTGCGGGAATAAACAGGGACAAAGCACTTCGATGTGGCAACAAACCAACTTGTGTCATGTTTTGTCGTTGTTGTGTGATGGTGTTGATGGTGCTTTGCTGATTTGGTCCTTATGTTGTTGAGTGTTGATGGTTGCCTGTTTGTGGGTTGAGCTTTGTTTTGATTTGGTCAACAGAATTTGTTTTTCTGTATTTTTCTCTTCTAGTACTTCCACTACTTTCCGCTGAGCAACCACACCATTTCCATCTGCACGAGCCACATGGCGATGCCATAAGATTTCACCAAAAAAGGAGCTTCAATAACCTTAAACATTGATGATCACCCAAAATCTGGCATGAAACCCAGCCACGTTCACTTTCACTCCACATCCCTATGGGCAGCAATAAGATTGGTGGTGTCGGTGTTGAAATTTGCCATAACCTATGCAGGACAACTTGCTGCGCGTGCCATCGTGCGAGCATGCTTCACAGCCTTGGCAAGCCTGCTGCGTATATGTGTTGGATCCTCAGACAATGTCCTGGTCAATGCTTGTGCTGCAGTGGCCAAGGGCACAATCCCACACCGAGGCTTACGCTCTGCCCTGTGGGTCGCCTGGTCGCGCACGTTGGTACAGGCTGGGCATCCACCTGCACGTCTGTTCCTTGACCTTGTTGCACTGTGCAGCACAATGAATCCACGTGTTTCACTTGCCTCAGTGCAAGTGCCGGCAACAGAGCAGACACAACCGGCAACGGTCAAGGGCACCTGGATACGTCCCAAGCCCACCACCATGCTCTCACGGGGCCCGTCACAGAGGGGTGTAGACACAGCGGAGGACGAGGATGCGGTGGTTGTTCTCTACATGCATGGTATGTCGGCATGGAACATGGAACACTGGGTTGCTTTTTGGAAAGCATGCCCTATATACAAACAAACAACAGGAGGGGGCTTTCGGATTGGCAACGCAATGGCCAACACAGCCTTGTTTGAGTTGTTGCTGCACATGTGGGAGACCATGTGGATGGATGACCCTGTACGGGACCAGCAACGTCAGACAGCACACAGCAATGCTCACACACAAAGCCCGCCACGCACTGCACTGACAAAACCCAAAAGCGTGCAAGGGAGCAGCACATCCAGTGTACGGTTTGCAGACACTACAGTTGGTGACCATTCCGACCAGGAACCATTGAGTGTCCGCTTGCCACGACCAGTATGCTCGATTTTTGTGTGTAATGATCATGCTTCTTCGTGGTGGTCTGCACTGTTTTACCACCACACAGGCGTCCACAGGCATCATGCAGCCAGCGTCTGTCATTCACTCGTGTTCGCAACAAAACTTGGCAATGCCCACCGACACACCTCGACCCCTTGCCTGGTTTAGGTAGGCTTTGCATTCCACCTCATCACATATCCTGCACGATCAACTCCCACACCCATTGCGCACAGTTTGGACTATGACCTCGCCCCAGAGTACAAATGGCCGACCCAAATACAACAATGCCTGGCAGCCTACGCATGGCTTGTTGCACAGGGCTATTCCACAGTTTTCCTTGGTACGGCTTTTTACTTTTTTGGCACAATTGTCAATTGTCGCGCATGCGTTTTTCATACAACCATCACAGCGGGGGACAGTGCTGGTGGCAACCTGGCGCTGACCACTGCGCTCTGCTTGCGAGACAGCTATGCAGAGCTCCCTCAGCCTGCGGGTGTGCTTGCATTTTCACCATGGACCAATTTGGCAACCGACCCCACCACCTATAGCGAGGGTGATGCAGACATATTGTCATGGAACCCAGCACGGTATTTGTGTGTTTAGGGTGCAATGCATCAGGTATTCAACGCTCACTGCAAGCACACAAACAACAGGCACGCGGAGGTCGTGCGTGCATACTTGGGGGACCGCGCCGCTGAGCTTACCATGCATCCACACGTCTCTCCACACATGGCAGACATGCAGGGACTGCCCCCACTGTGGATTTGTGCCGGGGACGTCGAGTTACTGGAGCCTGACATTGATGCGTTTGTACGGAAGGCACGCGCTGCTGGTGTCCCATTGACGTATGTCAAGGGACGTGGCATGTATCATAGCTACGCTACACTGTACCCGTTGATGGGCGATGCCGAGGGGTTGTTGGCGTTGCAAAGCTGCATATCGTTTTTGGCATTGCACAGTGCTGCATAAACTGGTGATGCCAGCGGGCCGAGTACCCTTTTGTGTACTAGTAGCACAAGATAGGAACACATTCATTACATATACGCACTCATTACATTCAGACACTGTAACTCACACACTTGCTCAAAACACACTTGACTTTCATGGAGCAGCAACAGCAGCGGCCAAACCATCCAATGCACCAACTGTCGCCCAACCTGAACAACAGTTCTGTTATGCAAGCAATTGCACGGTATGATGTACGAACATGCAGACGTCAATACAAAGGACACACGACACAAGAAAAACCACCAACCCGGATGACAGTGACCATCTGCGACACAAGATTGCTTCCGAAATGCGCAATGCTCTGGCCAGTGGTATGTTTTTTTTATGAGGTTTGTGTTAATCTGTGCGTCTATGGAGTTCCAGAGCATCAACACTGCACATCACACCATCTCCACAGTCACCCATGCGCTGTCGCTAGTACGCAAAGACAGTTTTGCGTCTCTTAGTATTACCATTGCTGCATATTGTGGGAGATCAGAGTCACTATTAGCCCTGCAAGATGTCCTTGACCTGGCATGGCCAAAATGTATGCGGGGCACGGTGTTGCATAGTGTCACCCAACAACAATAAACAACCACCGATCCCCATACACAGTGCTGCAAGCAGTGATGGTGTGCCTACAACAGCAGGCATGGTTTGCAACGTGCACAGTGGATCCCACTACAAACCAAACAGGCCGAGAGGTCACTGTTGATGAGCAACGACAGGCGCTGCGGATGCTTCAGGGCGTGGTTTTGTTGGATGAGCGGGCCCGCAATGCAGCGTTGCAACATGGGATTGTGCAGGTATGTAGTGAATGGTAGCATGTCATGTGTTGGCGGTTGCAGCTGCAACCATCCCTGCACAATTCAGGTGCTTGTGGAACGAGCAGGGCAAGGACCAGCATCTGATTGCCTCGACGCATTGGCAGTGTTTCTTGCGTCTGGACAGGCTGCGGTTGGTGAGTTTTTGAGCACTGGCAGTGTTCCAAAACTCCTCACCCTCTTACAGGTAAAATGTGCATGCTTGTGTTATGATCAACCTATGTCGTCCTCACACCAATGACACTACACACTAGGTACCTGATGATGCGCAACGCAAGGCATGTGTCCAATTTTGTGTGGTGTTGCTTGCGGCTGTGCTTCCACGGTGGCAGGCCATGGCGCCCGACCCTGCTGAAGCAGATGTGCACATTGCTGTGACAAAGCAGGATGTGGTTGCTATATTTGGCACCGCGGCTGTCGACAAGTTTTGTGCGGGGGCTTCGACGGGGCAGCAGCTGTTGGAGGCTGGCAACGTTGCTGCTGCGCATGCGCATATGGAAGAGCTGATCAGCGATGCGCTTGGGTCGATGGGTGGTGGCAGTTGAACTGGGGCAGTACTTGTGTGTGTGTCGACCACCCACCTATTTTTAATGATTTTGTGCGCAGCGTTGAACAGTTATGTACTCTGCCGCAACATCGTCCCCTCCTGCTCCCTGCATGGTAGTACTAGTATTCATTATCAACGTATCAACGTATGGTAGTTGTTGCTGCAGACATGGTACACTGGGTGTGCTGTATTGCGAGGGACAGTTGCTGTACATCTTTATTGGGCGTATGCGTCATCAAGCACAACATGTGTTGGGTGTACGATACACGATAAAACAAAAACAAAAACCAGCTGATTGTTTTTAGTAATTTTTTACAATCTAAACACAAAGCCACACCTACACAATCATCAGCCCACCTCCTACAGCTCCATCGACCATGGTAGCATCTGATCTGGCTGCAGCACACAAACAGTTCAAGCAGGCCTTTGATAAGGGCGATGTTTCGGCATGCACACATCAACTTGGCAACATGAAACTGATGCTGGCAAAAGGGGGTGTTCTGGGGGTGGACGAAACTGCAATCAACGCTGCGAGCAAAGAGGATTTGACAATTGCACGTGATGTTCTGGAAATGGCGGTTGTTCTTGGCATCAAACAGCATGGTGAAAGCCTGTTTGAACGCAACTATGCTCAGCTTCGTACATTATACGCTGTGTCAAGGTAGGTTGGTGTGATCGTATTTCACCCACTGGGTTTTCACCTTGTCACCTTGCCGTCAACATCTCCTACAGGGGAGTCTTGGGTCCATCCCCACGCGAACTGCTGCTCTTGGGACTCAACATGATGCGGCTGCTGGTGCAAAACCGAATAGCAGAATTTCACACAGAGCTCGAACTCATTCCTGCAGAGGTATGGTTGACTACAGCCGTTACTCTTGAAAACCATACACACATGTTTGTGTCATTCGCAGGTGCAGCATACAGGATACCTGCGACTTCCCATCCAGCTAGAACAATGGTTGATGGAGGGTGCATACAACAAGGTATGTCATGGTTGTACTACTGTTGGCTGTGTGTCTCCTGTGCAACCAGCCGCACACATGCAACAACCAGGTGCTTGCTGCCAAAGGAGAGGCGCCAGACCCCTTGTACTTGCACTTTCTGGACCTGCTCTCCAACACGGTGCGCGATGAGATCGCTTCGTGTAGTGAGCGTGCCTACACGGGCATGAGTGTGGACTCAGCACGCAAGCTGCTCATGTTTAGTAGCACGGCCGAAACAGAAGCCTACTGCAGGCAGCATGGATGGGAGGTCACAGGTGGGCGCATCAAGTTTCAGCGCAACATGGATGCGACCAGGGGGGTGGAGCAACTGTCGTCCATGCAGTTGATCAACAATTCGTTGACCTATGCCAAGGAATTAGAACGCATTGTGTAGGCATTATCGCGTATTTTGTAACGTGTATACGTGGTTTGTGTATTGTAACATTTTTCACGCCAGTTGAAGCACTGGTTGTTGTATTTGGGGCTCTATTTGGCTGTGCAGCATCGAGCAACACCAGAATCCACGCCTATCTTTCTCAGCGCAAGCATCCAAATAAGCAAGGACCTCCGTGCTCATATACACATTCAGGATCATACAGGTGTGCATTGTATGCGTTGCACTACTTGGCACATGCATCTGCGCAACAGATGCTCCAGACAAAAGCCACGTATGTCCCCTCTTCTCTTCCAAAAACACAGCTATGAGCGACAATCAGAATGGGGATCAACCTCTAAAGCGTCAGCGTTGGGGGCCACTGCCATCAGCAGCCCAAGCGACAGAAAAGAAACGCAAGCGCAAGAGTCGATGGGAGAGTGATGATGCAACCCCTGCGTCCACAGCGCTGACGGTGACCACAAGCAGTGGCACGGCAATCGTCACCCACATTCCCAAAGAGGTGGTTCTGACGGGGGGTATTGTGGTGGCCATGCCGTCCGTATTGACAGGGCGCCCCACACATTCCGATCCAGCCATACAAAAGCTCTATGATGAGCTGGAGGAGATTTCCAACCGCATCGACGCCAACGACCTACGGATCCCCCCCGAAGACCAGCGTTCCCCGTCCCCCGAGCCCGTGTATGATCGCAACGGCATTCGCCAAAACACGCGCGAGGTGCGTGTCAAGGCCAAGATGCAGGAAGAGCGGCACAAGATCATTGAAGAGCTCATCAAGGCAGACCCTGGATTCAAGCCCCCTCCTGACTATCGACCGGCCAAAAAATCCCGCAAGCTCTACATACCCTACCGAGAATACCCTGGGTACAACTTTATCGGCCTCATCATCGGGCCACGTGGCAACACGCAAAAGCGCATGCAAAAGGAGACCAATACCCGTATTGCCATTCGTGGGCGGGGATCTGTCAAGGATCAGTTGTATGATTACGGTGAGGATGATGATCTGCATGTGCTCATCCAAGGTGACACGGAAGAGGATGTGGAAAACGCAGCACAGCTGATCAAAGACCTGCTCACACCAGTTGATGAAGACACTGGCGGGGTGCGTTTGTGGTTTGAAGCTCATATGGTGGTAGCTTTTTGTGTATTATCACATCACGCCTGCCGCCCAACAGGTGAAGAATGAGCACAAGCGCTTGCAGCTGCGAGAGTTGGCATCCATCAACGGTACACTCACCACGGAGGATGCCTACTGCTACCTCTGTGGCCAGACGGGCCACGTCACTGCTGAATGTCCCAACAAGGGAAGCACAGACTTGTATCAACTACCCGAACACATTCGTGAAAAGGTGCGCTTATGGAGACGTGTTTGTAGTGTACAAGGTGTAGCATACCCAACTCTACTTTCACACACAGGTGGAGGCACAATACGCACGGGATGTCGCACGCATGAACCCTGGTGAAGCAGGCAAGATGGACGAAGAGTATCACAGCTTTTTGCAGGAGCTGGGCGGTGGGGCAGTGCCAGAGGGCATCAAAGCCCCCAATCGTCTGGGTCTGGGGCTGCATCGTTCCAATCGTGACCTGCCAGATGATTGCAAACTGTATGTTGGCAACCTACCCAATGAAATGGACGATGCACGCTTGCGGGAGCTGTTTACTCCATTTGGCACCATTGTGCATTGCATGGTGATGAAGGTACTGGTGGGCAGTGGGGTGGATGATGGTTGCCTGTTTGCCACATTCCATCACACACATGCTCACAGGATGGTACAACTGGTCTGTCACGTGGATTTGGCTTTGTGCACTATGCAGCCAGCGACATGGCACGTACAGCGTGTGACACCATGAATAAGCAACTGGTGGATGGTCGCATACTGAGCATCAACTTGCGTTCAGAGCAACCGGTATGCTTTCGGTGCATTGCTGGGGATGGTGGTGGTATGATTTGACCAAAACATGACACCTGTCAGCAACAACAACAACAACACAGGGCCCACGCATCAACTCATCCCGTCCTGACATTGGGGTGCCGGATGACTGTAAGATTTACATTGCATTGCTGCCCCCTGCCATGGAAGATGCAGATTTGGAGCGCCTGTTTACGGGCTATGGGCAGGTCATATATGCACGTGTGATCAAGGATCGAGTCACAGGCAACAGCAAATGTTATGGTTTTGTTGGCATGGCCAATGCAGAGCAGACAAATCACGCTATTGCTGCGTTGCATGGGTACCGCCTTGGAGAGCGAGCAATCGTGGTCAAGCGTCAGGGCGACCGGTCGAATGATCCACCGCCGCCACTGCCGGCGCCTGGAGGATATGAAACCCCGGTGATGCCATACCCGCCTGCTGCATACCCAGGCGCACCCCCGCCTCCCCCGCCACCACCATATGGGTACGCTGTGCCACCCCCACCACAATATGGATGGGGTGCTGCGCCACACATGCAAGCTGGCTATGGCATGCCACCACCAGGGTATGTTTGGTAAGACGGCGACCGTGTACAGCATGTGGCAATAATAATACCCTTCACCTCACCAACAGGCCCCCGTCGTACATGGGCGTCCCACCCCCTACTCCTGCGTATGCGCCACCACCTCCTGCATATGCTGGATATAATGCTGGATACAATGCAGTTCCACCACCCCCTCCTGACAGTGGTGCACCACCGCCACCACCGCCTCCTGCTGGGGAAGATGCAGGTCCACCCCCGCCACCACCACCACCAGAAACAGCAGCACCCCCAGCACCTGCTGCAATTCAAAACGAATACGAAAAATTCATGTCTGAAATGCAAACCTTTTGATTGAGCTATAATGTGGCAGTTGTTGTGTTGTAAGGAAGTAGCGTAAGAAAAGTAGCCACAAGCTACCACTTGTGTGCATGGTTGTTTGGCCAGGATCATATTGACGTGAGGTAACCACGCTGTTGCAGATTTGTATTACTAATATTACTAATTGTTTGCGAAGCTGCAGTTTGTGTCAAAACACAATCCATAATTACTCAGTAATAAAAGCATGAAGGTGGGAAAATGACCTCCACCTGCAAACGCTGGAATAGATGACGCACGCAATCTCCATTCCCGGCGTGTCTGTTGTCTGGCTCGTGTCATTGATCCTTCTTTATCCACCGTACACAGCCACAGCTGAGAAGATATGGGGAAAACGTTTATTTGATCACTATAATGGCCATACAGTATTAGATGGCGATACGCAATCCCATCCATCAAGCAAATTCCCCAGGCTGCGTGGTGGAATCCCTGCCCTTATTCATCAATCATGGAAAGACGAGAACATTCCACCTATTTTTCAAAACTGGCCAGATTCATGGCGCACCCATCACAGCGAGTGGCAATACCACTTGTGGACGGATGAGGACAACCGTGCACTGATTCAGTACAAGTACCCCTGGTTTTTTAAGACATATGATGCTCTTCAAGGGGTGATGCAGGCAGACTTTGCTCGTCTGTTTTACATGCACCGGTAGGATTGCACCAAGCATTGGTGTGCTCGAATTTAGAGGTTACACATCACAAGGACCCCATACCATCCCAGGTTTGGTGGTGTATATGTTGATCTTGATTTTGAGTGCATGCGCAGCATGACAACGTTGCTTTCTGACCAGCAGGGTGCTGTTCTTGCCCGCATGGGGTCTGATACCACCTACGATAATTCAATACCCAATGCATGGATGGCTAGCACCCCTGGTCATGGTTTTTGGCTATTTGCGGCATTTCAGGTAGGGTGTATGGTGTTGCGCTACACCTGTCACTTGTGCAACCACCCCAAGTTCACTTGACATCTACAGATACAGCAGCGTCTGCATTGGCATGCTCGAGTGGAATACAAAACAGGTCCCGGTGTCTTGTATGATGCATTAAATGCATGGCAGCGGCTTGAGGGCGTGGAACCTGTGGTGCTGCTTGAACCCGGCATCATCTACCCCTTCCAATGGGGCCATTCGCCAGAAGTGTGTCACCCAAATGATCCGGCATTCGATCCGGCAGCATGCAAGCAATTCTTCCCAGGCGCGTATGCCATTACATATTGTATGTTGGGGTGGAAGGGGACGCCCTGTGTGTGTGAGATATACATTGCATGTATGTTATCAAGGCACCAAGCGAATGGGACCTCTCCACACAGGGACACATACATGGGAGCCACCTCGTCGCGATGATTGATGCTGTCTGCACATTCCGGATGATAGCGTCATTTGGTTGAGCAAGGCTTTGTGTTTTCAGTTTTGTGTGTTGGCTATACCAGCTCCAAGTCGGTAGGAGGATATTTTGCATTAGGAGGTCGACAACCATTTAGTGCCTGCATCATCACACATGTCATCAACCCTGTTGCTTATCATGTACTTGTGCCTGCCTGTGTCAGCAGTAGTGCCCCTTTGTGCGGCTGACCACCGGTGATGACCTTCGTGGTCCAACTGATGTGGCAAACGCCAGGGTATGTTTTGTAGGGTGTTGGGTGGGTACAATGCGGATAACACTTTCTTTATCGACCCCATCAACAGGCCCGCATCGTACGTGGGTGTCTCAACCCCTCCTCCTATGTTTGCACCACCGCCGCCTGATATGCTGGATACAATGCAGTTCCACAAACCCCTTTTTACAGCGGTGCAATACAATTTGAAACAAATACCACAAATTCATTTCCGAAATGCAAACTTTTTCATTGGAGGCTGTTACGTGGCAGTTTGAAAACTATGTTGCATGTAAACAACCCTGCTAGACATGTACGCTGGCAAGTGCAGGCAGGTCTTCCGAGTCTTTCAGCACCATCAGCAGCTCCTCCAATCTCACATTGAGCGCCAAACGCATGGTGCGACGCCGACAAGGGGGGTCTGCCACTAGAATGTGACAGGCTGCAAGCTCCGCGGTCGCAGCAATAGCCATGCTTTCCGAAACCTGAATGTAAGCAGCATGTGTTAGTCCAATCAATCATCATCTGTGGCAACCCATCAACCACAATCTACCGTGTCGAGACCACATCCATTGGTAAAGGTCACCATGCGGGCATAGACCCCGGGAAAGACAACTTGCTCGGCACCGGCTGCATTGCACTCGAGAAGCATGGCTGCCAACAAACACTTGGCTGCAGGGCTAGCAGCGCGTAGTTGTGCCACATGAACACTGCTAAACATGTGCTTGTACGCAGCGGCTGCATGGTCCATTGTCACCACTCGTGCATTGGCTGCAAGCGCAAGCTGACATGCACGCCGACACAGCTCCAATGTGCGCCGTACATCCCCAGACACGTTGGCCACCTGTTGTTGTTTGTGAGAGGTGTGTTTGAAAGGGGTATGATGAAAACACAAAAAGACAGCACACGCACCTTGCGGCAGACAAAGCCCTGCACAGCATCGGTGAGCATGTCACTATACTCCCCTACACGCGCACTGACGATGGTACGGAGCTGCTGCATGGTGTATGGCTTGAAAGCAAGCCGTCCATCACCCAAGCGACTTACAATCTTGGGCAGCAGGCGCTCAGGCAAGTCCATGGTGTTGGCAATGCCAATGATTGCCAGGCGGGCATGTTTTGCCAATGGCCACTCAAACAAGTTGTATAGCACGTCTTGGGTGCGCGTCACCATTGTGTCCATCTCGTCCACAAGCAGCACTGTGACGCGGCTGTCACGTGCGGTTGTACCAGAGAATGCTTCGTTGAGCGCCTGCAGCGCTGCCATGGGGGGCAGGCACTCGCCGGTGAGTGCCTGAAGGGATTGAAAGGGAATGTGTTCATGGTGATAATGGACAAAACAAAACGATGGACAACTTTCACAACACACAGCACCTCGTGCAGGCAAGTGTACGCATGCTGGGGGCTGGGCAATCGCAGCCCATTGAGCTCGACAAAGCGAAAATCGGGAATCTGCTTTGCACGCGCTTCTTGACGCAAGCGACGCATCACCTCTGTCACGGTGGCTGTCTTGCCAGTACCTGGCACCCCACTGATGTACAAATACCGCCCCACACAATGCTTCCCTGTGATTATGAAGCTATTATGGGCCATAGTCACATACAGCATATACAATGTTCCAACAAACCTGCGCGCACTGCTTCTCGGACAAATTGTGCCACTTCCTCTTGCTCTTCTTCACGACCAGGCAGACTGGCTGGTGGAAGTGAAGTGAGCATGTGTTGGATTTCTGCAAGCCGACATGCTGGTGCAGCCTTGTTGTGCACAGACTGCTTTTGGGGAGATGCTGCATTGGCAACTGCTGCCGAGAAATCAAGTTTGGTTTGACGCAAGCGTGGCGCATCACTTGCTGCTGCCCTGCCTTGCTTGCGACGGGTGCGTGTCGGTTTGGCCAGCGTAAAAAGGGTTGGAGCACTGCCCTTGCCTCGACGCTGCACCATCATGCCCTTGCGCTCATAGCATTCATAGATCGGGAGAAACTGTGTGTTTTTGAGGAGGGACACATGTACCAGGTGTTTATTTTACGCAAATCATGTGCATCGGCTGTACCTCTGCACCAGTTGCATCATCATCATCATCGTCACCACTATTGTCGCTGTCTTGCCACTCTGGGTCATCTTCTTGTGCATGCTCCGCACGTCGCTGAAAACGCTGACAATGTGTGACGTTGAAGTGACATTTATGCTGTCAAACCATGGCTCATTTCCAACATACCTGCCACTCAGTGTCATACGTGTACTCACACACAAACACGTCATTGCCGTGGGCTTCCTCCAGCTGGGCCATGCTGCACACCACAGTGACGGGTCGCAAGAGGGACTCTGCGGGGACCGTGTCTGTGTGCTGCGTCAGGAATAGCTCTCGCCGGGCATGGTGCGGCTGTGCGAGTAGTGGATGAGGGGTGGCATTAAACAATGTGAAGCGCCACACCACCACCCCAACCTATACCTGCCGCCCAGCATGTGTTTGTTCTGGGAGCATGTACCATCGCACGCGCATCACAACCTCATCGCCTTGCTGCTCGATGGCCTCGATGCGAGCAACCTCGAGGCCTTGGCGATCCAACACAGCTTGCAGGGCACACGACGGGATACTCCGTGGAGGGCAGCCAGCAGCGCAGCTGGGGCACAGCCATGATCCCTGCGGTGTGTGTTGTACACGTGGCAACAAAGAGAAACGTCGAGACTCCAACATGTTCAAACACACAGACAGACCTTGGGGACGCCGTCCAATCCAACACAAGATGCATGATAGCCAAGCAGGCAGCGATCACACTCTATAAGAGGCATGTTGCGCACCACACGCTGACACACGTTGCATGCATGATCCTTTTCGTCCCACAAAGCTTGCACGTCAAGTGTGTCGTCCACCACCACAAACGCGTCGGTGTGATTGGTAAACGTCTCCCCGTCGGCTGTGTATGTCTCCAGTGCGGTGTTACAGTTGGGCTTTTTGCTGGAACGTGGGCTGCTCGCCTTGCCGTGCTTGCGGGCCTTGGCTGGTGTGCATGGTTGCTTGGTCTGCTGGTGATGGGGAGGGGTCAAGAGTACATGATGTACATTAATGTGTACAAAAATGCGACAGCATACATGTCGTTCAGCACGCCTGGCGACGCGAAACGAGTTGGTCAGCATCGTTGATGCATCTTTACAGGGCTGGTGATGGTCGCTTCTATTTGCTCTGTCCGGTCGTTTTTGACGTTGCACATGATGATGCATGGTTAGTTTAATTTTTCTGTTGTGTGATCAAGCTGGTGGCGAGGTGCTTGAGTACGAAAACAAAGACAAAATCTTGCACAAGTTTGCAAGATGGCGCGTGTGAATCGTGGTGTGTGATCGTGAGTGCGTTATTTATCACATTATCCTTGCGCTATAACACTCAACCGTGCCAGGAAAAAAATTCAGAACTCGCATCCACCTTCTCTCACAAGCCCAGACGGGCAAGACCACCATGTGCAAACTCACAGTGGGATGAGCAGGATTAAGAGTTTTCGCAGGTTTTTTTGCCCAAGCAAACTTCTATTTGCAATTCTCTTTGACTTTTTGCACTTTTCTAGAAATATGCTACACAGTTGTTTATTCAAACTGCAAGTGAAATCATGAGCGTCCACAAAGAGGCAGTCTGCTCACAATGAATACACAGCAAACCAGCAATAATCAACAACGTTCCTTTCACATGTATTGCTGTGGCTGCAACAGACGCCGTGCCACACTTGGAGAAGCTGGCGCTGCTGGCGGTGATGGCACGAGGGGTGAGGGGGAAGGCACGTCTGGCGAGGGGGATGGCACGAGGGGCGAGGGGGATGGCACGTCTGGCGAGGGGGGAGGCACGTCGGGCGAGGGGGACGGCACGTCGGGCGAGGGGGACGGCACGTCGGGCGAGGGGGACGGCACGTCGGGCGAGGGGGACGGCACGGCGGGCGAGGGGGACGGCACGACGGGCGAGGGGGAAGGCACGACGGGCGAGGGGGAAGGCACGTCGGGCGAGGGGGAAGGCACGACGGGCGAGGGAGAAGGCACGACGGGCGAGGGGGCAACTGGCGGGCTTGCAACAGCTGGGGAAGGCTGCGGTGCAATGGGTGCTGATGCAAGCGGTGTGGCAACTGGCATGCTTGCAAGAAGGGGGGAAGGCTGCGCTGCAATGGGCACTGATGCAAGCGGTGTTAAGACAGGTGCAGTAGCAACTGGAGCAGAGGCCAACGGTGCGGCGGCAACAGGGGTCGAGGCCAGCGGTGCGGCGGCATCCGGGGTCGAGGCCAGCGGTGCGGCGGCATCCGGGGTCGAGGCCAGCGGTGCGGCGGCATCCGGGGTCGAGGCCAGCGGTGCGGCGGCAACAGGGGTCGAGGCCAGCGGTGCGGCGGCAACAGGGGGTAAGCTGTCTGCAAGTGGAGCAGCCACAGGTTCCTCCACCAAGGCAGCCACTCGGCTGATGGAGATGCGCAGCCCTTGCAATGGTGCAGCGGCAGGGACAGGAGCAATCCTCCATTCCTCCAACGGCGCAGGTGCAGGGAAAAGTGGAGGCAGCGAAGGCGGCATGATGGGTGACCGGGCCGGTGACACTGCAGGTGGCGACGGGGGCGGCCCGGGCGACGCAGGCGGTCCTGGCGACGGGGGCGGCCCGGGCGACGCAGGCGGTCCTGGCGACGGGGGCGGCCCG
>VFQP010001203.1_pt1 | contig 36560 bp, 35 predicted proteins | sample 3512351 | NCBI WGS metagenome assembly VFQP01 (sample SAMN10412372, study PRJNA504923) | tailings metagenome | isolation source: Relicate 1 Philex TSF1 revegetated site | place: Philippines: Tuba, Benguet | collected 2017-08-29
ACATGTTGAGCCCTTGGAGCTTCTCGTTGCCGTCGAGCTGCAGCAGCTGCCTGCACGCCTCCTCGCTCTGGGCCGTCAAGTTGCTGAGCACCATCACCAGCAAGCGCGCGGCCGCAGGCGGCGCCCCGTTGCGGAGCTGCTCCATGCAGCGGTTGACCACGTTCTGCTTGCGCAGCCCCTCGGCCAGCGCGCCCTCGTGCGTGGACATGTTGACGACGCAGGTGAGCGTCTTGCGCGCCACCTCGGGGTCGGGGTCGCTCATGAGGCGCAGCAGGAACACCAGCAGCTTGGCCGTCTTGCCGCTCAGCCGCTCCAGGCCCTCGGGCGAGCCCGTGAGGCCCATGACGATGTCCAGCGCGCCCTGCCGCACGTCCAGGCGCTGCGCCGCCAGGAAGCCAATCACCTCGTCCAGCTCGTCCTCCACAGGCGCTGCTGCTGCTGCTGCGGGAGGCATGTTGGCGTGCTGCGCGAGGGGAGCTCTAGGGCGTCTGGCGCCGCGTCTCGCCGCCGGCACATGGGGAACAGGGCTTGGGTGTGCCGGCGCGAGCGCGATCAAGCTGCAGCCCACGGCGCAGATCCGCACATTGGCCGTGCGTAGCGCGATACCAGTGCGACCTCCCGTGCTGCTCTTCTGCCAGGGTCGCTGTGGGGAGGATCCCCGTCACGCTCTCGGCGTGCAGCGTGAAAAGCACACGGGCGCCAGCGCAGCAGCAGCAGCGCCATCACCACCACTACTAGGCGCGTGCTGCCACACGTCGCGTGCCGCTCACCTCCTCCTTCGCGGAGGCAGCTCAACACGAGCCCAGCGAGCGCGAGCGTCGCTCAGGAAGGAGCCTCAGCAGCAGCAAGCAGGGAGCAAGCAGGGATGCAGCGCCGGTGCTTCAGCTGGAATCACATCCATGAGACCTGCCTGCAGGTCCGCACGAGGCTCTGCGAGCGTGATCCATGTGGCGTGCACGTGGGGACGAAGCTGACTGTGCGCGCTTTGTGCTGGTGCTCGCGCTGCGCCGCTGTGCAGTCGGTGCACCAGCTGCAGGAGGAGTTCGCGCCCACGCTGCTGGTCGCCATCTCTGGTGAGCAGCGCGCCGCTGATCACCAACGAGGCGGAGCAGCAGGCCTTGGCGCGGCACCTCGCTTGCACCTGCCAGCCCCACCGGCAGTGGCGGCGTGGTAGCGCCGAGGAAAGTGCGGCGTCGACGGCGCCGGCGTCTGCGCAAAGGAGCTCCACATGCGCCCACCTCTCTTCCTGCCACACGCCGCAGGCGGCGGCCTGATCCCCGCGCGCCTGCTGCGCTCTGGCTTCAAGTCCAAGACGGGCAAGACGCTGCCAATCCAGGTCATTGGCGCCGTGCGGTACGACGACGACAACGGCAAGGTGCACGACACGGTGACCAGGACGCAGTGGCTGTCCCCGGACCTGCAGCTCTCTGGGCAGCGCATCCTACTTGTGCGTGCTGCGTGGGTAGGCACCCTGCACCTTGTGAGGCGGCGCGCAGCAACCGTGTTGCCCTCGTCGCCTTCGCCGCCGTGCCGGTGGGCGTCTCCACCAGCCTTACGTTTGCGCCGGCGTGCATGCCCCTATCTCCTTTTCCAGGTGGACGAGGTGGATGATTCGCGCAAGACGCTGGCCTTCATCGTGGACGAGATGGTCAGGTACCTGGACCAGGTGAGCAGCACAGGGAGCCCCACGCTCCTGGGAGCATGCGGAGCGCTGCTGATCACCACGCCACGCCAATGGGTGCGCCGGCGTTGGCCGTCCCGCAGGCGCGGGCCGATTACGAGAAGGCAGGCAAGACCGAGCCGTGGGTGGAGCCTCAGCTGGCGACGTACGTGCTGCACAACAAGGCAAGCCGAGGGGGAGACTCTCGTGCGAGCAGCACAGCCCAGCGCAGCTCAGCCCTGCCACTTCAGGAACCCTCGTGGGGGCGGGACGGGCGGGAACTTGCGCACAGAGCGGCGCAGAGCGTCAGCGCCGGGGCGCAGCCGCTCAATCCTTGCACCAAGTACTGCGTGGGCAGCCTGAGCTCAGGCTCTCAAAGAGTGCACAGCTGCGGCGCGTGGCAGACAGCACAACACACGATAGCTCCGGGCGCTGTGCGTGCTGCGCCGCAGATCCGCCCCAAGGAGGCGCAGCTGCACCCCAAGGTGTTCCCTGAGCATTATTATGTCGGCCTGCACGTCCCCAACCACTGGCATGTGTACCCTTACGACGCCGAGAACATCGAGGAGCACACAGCCATCGCCAATGCCCAGGAGCACTTTTTCCGGGAGCGGCCCGGCGAGCTGGAGATGGCCGTCGCCGCCTGCGCAGAGGTAAGGGCGGCGGCGGAGCAAGGCGTTCGTTGCCAGGGCATGAACCTCTTAACACCAGGTTCACGCGCTCATGTCCGTCCTGTTGGCGCCCGTCCTGTCCGCAGGTCGACCCCGCTCTGGCCAAGTACGCCGCCACCGCCCTGGTGCACTATGCCAGTGAGTATTAGCGTATTAGCAGTATTAGCGCGCTGCAGCCTGATACCTTCCTTGAGCCACGCGGGCAGCAACGCGCAAGGCCGCCCCGCTCCCCGTCCCTGTGTTCCCGCGCAGCGCCCCAGCCGGTGCCGCCCCTGCCCGAGCCCCCCCGCGGCCTGCCCAAGCGCCTCAACTCGCTCACCCGCCTGTCGGCGCCCGGCGCCGACGTGGCGGCCCTGCTCAAGGAGGTGCCGCCGCCGCCCGAGCTGGACGCCTCGGAGCCGCAGGCCATCCCCGCCGACGGGCGCACGCTGGCCGACGGGTGCACGCGCGTCGACACGGACTTTGCGCCCTCGAGGGAGGGCATCTACAGCAACCTGTCCGAGACATACGTGCCCAAGGTGCGTGCGCTGCTGCTTGCGTTCGTGCGGCTTAAGGCTCACCACGCGCCTCTGGCCAAGCGTTGCACCACCACCCACCATGCGCTCCCGCGTGCACAGGGGTACGTGCCGCGCATCGGTTCGCTGACGCTGGTGAGCACCATGGACGAGCTGGCTGACAGGACGCAGAGCACCTCTCTCCCGCCGCAGCCGTCGGACGGCGCCGCGCCACCCAACGGCGCCACCGCCGCCACCGCCACGGTCGTCACCAACGCCTGACCATCCCCGGAGCGGGGCGCTCTTGCCGCTGCGTTCGCGCGTTCCCATGTCGCGCTGTGCGCTCCTTGTACGTGCTTCCCCAGCCCTGTCCTGCCCCAGCCCTGCACACGCTTGCACAACAGAACTGCAAGCAGGACGCACAACTGCTCGCGATGCACGTTGGGGGAGCAGATTGATCTCATGGCTTCATCTTTCAGTCGACTGGACGACACAGCAGCGGCAGCACCACCACTACTAGGCGCGTGCTGTCACACATTGCGTGCCGCTCACCTCCTCCTTCGCGGAGGCAGCTCAACACGACCCCGCGAGGCGACCGTCACTCAAAAACGAGCCAACAGCAGCGAGCAGGGAGCGAGATGCAGCGCCGGTGCTTCAGCTGGAATCACATCCATGAGACGTTGCCTGCAGGTCCGCACGAGGCTCTGCGGGCGTGATCCATGTGGCCGTGCACGTGGGCACGAAGCTGACCGGGCGCGCTTTTGCTGGTGCTCGCGCTGCGCCCTGTGCAGTCGGTGCACCAGCTGCAGGACCTCCACACGCTTGCACAGGAAAACTGCAAGCAGGACGCACAACCGCTCTCCCTCAACAGCAGCACGCTCGAGATCACGTCCGGGGAGCAAAACAGACCTCGTGGGGCGCTAGTCCACCTTCTTGGCCTTCTTCTTCTTGGGCAGCACCAGTCCCGGCGCCAGGAAGCAGGCCGCCACGCGCAGCAGGCCCTGCGCACGCGCACCACGCGTCACGGCGCCCCTTCCTCTCCCGCTGCCACTCCTCCCTCCTTGAGGGTGGGCTACAAAGGTGACGCAAGCGCATGACGCACCTGCAGCTGGTACAGGATGCTGGGGCCGTAGAACATGGTGACCAGGCCCGTGGCAAAGGGGAATGCCACGTCCTGCAGCCAAGCAGCATCAAGGATGGTCGTGACGATGGTGGCGGTGTCTCGCACTGCTTCTGGCGGCGCGTGGGACGTCGGGATGACCTCTCGAGTTGCGCCTCCAAGCTGCACTCACCTGGATGGGGTACTGCCAGGGCGGGGGGATGCTGGTGCGCATGAGCCAGGGCGCGCGGTCCTCGGCCACGGCCTTGGGCACGCACAGCCCTCGCAGGCCCTCCACGCCTGCGCCCCACACGACCACCAGTGGCCGCCTTGAGAGCCCGGTCGCTCCAAGCCACTCTCCAAGCCGCAGCCGACGAAGCAGCGCGCGCAGCACGCTCGCTCACCGGCAAAGCGATCAAAGCCCGAGTGCTTGACGCCGCCAAAGGGCAGCGACTGGCACATGTAGGTGCTGGTGAGGTCGTTGGTCGACGCCATGCCCGCCTCAAACTGGCGCAGCAGCGCCCTGCGGTGGCATGAGCAGGGGCTACAAGCTCACGCCCTGCCTGACGCTGCGCACCCACTGAACGGCAACGCGACGCCAGCCAGGGCCGTATAGCAACCTGGCGCGGGCCTGGCTGGCCGCAAAGACGTTGGATCCCAGGCCAAAGTCGCAGTTGTTGACCAGCTCCACCAGCTCGGCCTCGGTGCGCCACGACGTGATGGCCATGACCTGCGCGGCCACCACGCCACCCGGCCCACCGGTGCGCGGCGCGCGCTGATGGTGGTGTGCCCACGCCTCCACGCGGCGCTGCTTGGTGCTGGGACAGCGCAGTTGCGCAGCGGGGCATGGCACGGGAGTGGAATGAGGAGGCGGCGGCGCGGCAGAGAGGGAAGGTCGCTCACCGGGCCGAACGTCTCCTCCTTCCAGATGCGCATGCCGGGCCTGACGCCGGCCAGCACAGTGGGCGGGTAGAACTGGCCGGGCAGGCCCTGGGGGAGCTTGCCGCCCGCCAGCAGCCGCGCGCCCTGCGCCACGGCGTCGTCCACCAGGCCCTGGATGCGCTCCGCCAGGCCTGCGCACCACACAGAGTGCGATCATAGGACGCGTCTGCACCGCATGCGACCCGCGGCAACGCTGCGATGCTCAGAGGCTCTCGTGCCCGCAGCCGCCGCAGCCGCCAGGGCGCAATGCCGGGTGAGCAAACCCTCACCGGGCATGCAGATGGCTCCGCAGTCGACCGTGTCGTCCGTCAGCGAGGGGCCCACGCGCATGCGCTGCACCACCGACACCACCTGGCTGCAGAACTTGTCGTAGACCTGCGTGGGAGGAGGAGCAAGGCGGCGGGCGTGCCAGCACCATGACGCCGCGTGCAGCTGCTGAGGGGTGCTACGTGTAGTGGGATGTGGCCGCTGCGAGTGCCGTCCCGTGCCCCAGGGCGTCACCTTTTCGTGGATGAAGAAGCGCTCGCAGCCGGCGCAGTTCTGCCCGCAGTTGAGGTAGGCGGCCTTGAGCGCCACTTGCACCACCTGCGCAGCGCCGCGCCAGGGGGCTCTCATGCGGCCACACGTCAAGCAACACGCGCGCTGCCGACGCAGCGCCAGGAGCTCCCGACCCAGCAATGGGCCAACAGACGCAAGCCCGTAAGCCCCAGGCGCGCCAGACGTCTACCGCAACAGGTCCTCCAGTCCCCTCCTCCAGAGGCTCATCCTGGACTCCCCCACACACAAACACACCTCTGGCAGGTTGACGTCCTCGCACACAACGAAGGGGTCCTTGCCCCCCAGCTCCAGCACCACGGGCGTCAGCGTCTCGGACGCCGCCGCCATGACCTTCTTGCCCACGGCGGTGGAGCCCACGAAGATGACCTTGTCCACGCCTGCAGCACCCGCGCGGCACGGCGCGCACCGGGCCAAGCGTCTGGCGTGCGAGCCCCACCCCACCAACAACAGCATGCTGTCGTGGATGCCGTCTCACCTCCCGTGACGAGCGCGTTGCCCGCCTCCCCGTAGCCCGTGACCAGCTGCACCAGGTCGGGAGGCGCGCCCGCCGCCGCCAGCGCCGCCTGGATGAAGCGCCCGTAGTAGCCCGTGGACCACGACGCGTGCTCAGACACCTGCGCGCGCCCCCGCAGCCACCCGGCATTCGTCGTCCACCCTCCCTCCTCCGCACAGGACGAGATGCTGCCTTGGGAGAGGCCGCAGTAGGGCCTGCGCGTGCGCCGTGCCCCCCTCCCCAACCACGAGGCACCTTGATGACGATGGCGTTGCCGGCAAAGACGGCGGCGGTGAGCGGGTTGAGCACGTTGTGGAACGGGTAGTTCCAGGGCACGATGGCGCCCACCTGGCAGAAAGCAGGCAGGCATCCCATCGTCATGTGCACCCGCTCCCGTCGGCCACCGCCACGCCCCGGATGCAAAACGGCAGCGGCGGCCGTGCCTCACCACGCCGACGGGTTCGTACTCGACGCGCGCCGTCTTGAAGAAGCTCATGATGCCAGCCGAGCGTCGGTCGGGGCGCAGCCACTGCTCTCCCTCACGGCACAGCCAGTAGATCTTTTCGCACGTGACGATGATCTCGCCCATGATGGCGTCCAGCAGGGCCTTGCCGGCGTCGCGTGCCGCCACCCTGCGCAAGGGAGGTGGTGGCAGCCAAGCCGGGGGGCGCGTGCCGTGAGCGTGCCGCCCTGCGCGGCGGCAGCGGTGCTGTGTGAGAGCGGGGCGCCGGCGCTCACTTGCAGATGGTGTCCTGGTTCTCGATGATGAAGCGGAGCAGGATGCGCAGCAGCCGGCGGCGCTGGGCAAAGGACGACTTCTTCCACTCCTGCATGTGTGCAGGCGTGCAGGGGACGCGCTCGCGTTTTGGCCGCCAGGGGACGCGCTCGCGTTTTGGCCGCCGTCGCACGCCAGTCGGCCCAGGCCCAGCACCAGCACCACACGTTTGCTCACCTTCTGCGCAGCCTTGCCCCTGGTGATCAAGTCCTTGACCTGCATGCATGGCCCAGGCAGAGCTGTGAGTGCCGTGCCCGTCAGCTGAGAGCGCGGCGCCCCCCGCCCCGCACCTCTCGCGCGGACATGGCTGGCACGTGCCCGAGCAGCTGCATGGTGCACGGGTCGTAGCAGGGCACCACGTCCTTGGGGAAGGGCTGGCTGGGGTTGTACTTGGCGGCCGTGGCCGGGCCGTCCCCAGCCTCCGCTGCGCGCGCGTGCAGGCAATCGCACCGCAGGGACGTGGTCCTGAGCCTCACCCCTGCCCTCTGGAGGCGGTCCTGCGGGCCAGATCGCGCACGGGGCCGAGCTCGACTCAACGCCAGGACGCTCACCTGCCGTGGCGCGCACATTCAAGCGCGGGATCGCCGAGGCGCTGATCACGCTGGCGAACACGCGCAGCAGAGCGACGAGCGCCACCGCCCCAAGCGCCACCAGGCCCAGCTCGCGCGCGCTGAGGCCCGTGCGCGCCTCTGCCAGCCGCACGCCTTCGGAGCCCACGGCCTGCGCCGCCTGGGCCAGGTGCCGGGCCTCCGTCGCCAGCGCGCGCACGGTCTCTGTGCTGAACGCCATCGTGCGGTCGTGCTGCAGAGCGCTCTGGCGCTTTGCGCTCAAGGGATGCATGGCGAAAGGGTCTGCGAGTCGTTCATCACGGACGGCGAGCAGTGCTGCGAGGTGGATCTTGCGCCAGCATCTGCACGTCCAGCGAGACTCTCTCGCGGTCTCTCGTGGCAAGATGAACTTCCCTTTGGAGAGCGCGGTCGGCGAGATGCCAGACGAGGCGAGGCACGCCTTGTCTGCGGCGCTGGAGCACATGCAAGTCAGGGACAGGTGAGCAGCGAGGGCGTGTGTGGTCGCCAGGATGAAGGGATGACGGGGGGGCAGGCAGGCTGGGGTGGCGGCTGCGCACGCTGACCAGGTGCCGGGCAGCAAGCACCGCGTGAGGCTGCTTGGTCCCTTGTGCGCACTGCGCGTGCGCAGCCTCAAGATGTACAACAACCTGGTGGAGCGGTGCTTCAAGGAGTGCGTAGAGGACATGCGGAGCAAGACGATGAGCACCAAGGAGGAGCAGGCGCGTGCGGCGATGTGGATGATGCGCAGCGTGGGAGCAGCAGCAGCAGGGGGAGGCTCAGCGGCAGGGTTGGCAGGCTTGCCCAGGCAGTGGTGCGAGCCTACGCCATCGCGTGATCTGCGCGGTCGGTCCGCCCGCAACGCCTTGGCCCCACTCCAGGAACTCACCCCCAGGAACTGCCCCCGCCCCTCTCCACTGCGTTCCACCGCCTGCAGTGTGTGGCCAAGTGCTGCGAGAAGTTCATGCACGTGACGGGGCGCGTGGGCATGCGGTTCGGCGAGTTCTTCAGCCAAATGGAGGCGGCTGCACAACAGCAGCACGCAGAGGCGCTCAAACAGCAGTCCAAGACGTGAGGGAGGCCTACGATGGCCTGCTGCGACTCGGGCGCGGCCATCGCGTGATGGACGTCGCCGGACTCGTGCACCCCAACCCTGCTGGGCCCTGTCGTGAGGGCGGGAAGGGGGAGCCTCTTGCTTGCTGCGTCTCCCGGCGTTCTCCCTTCAGAAAAAATGCAAGACCTCATGTGGGGCGGCCGCTCTGGAACTCGCCGCTCGGCCGTCCTCAGCGCGTTGAGAGGATGCAGAGCATGATGATGATGCGCGCTCAGTGCGCCCCCAGCGTGGCGAGGCCAGGTGCGTGCCGGCGGTGTCCTGCCCATCGGGCCTCGGAGCGCGCCCAGCCAGCGAGGCGCCAGTGTCGAGACGTCACTGTGCGCACGTCGGTGGTGCCCTTCTTGCGTGCTCTCGTGCAGCTGGGCGCGCCTTCTCGGCGGTGCAGGTCGAGGCCGCTGCGGTGAGCCGCAAGGCCAAGACGCAGAAGCGCCACGCGCGGCTTCGGTACAAGGTGCGCGCGTGCATGGGCTGTTTGGTGTGGTGCTGGATGGCTCAGCTGCTCTCCCTCGCTCGGCGTCCTGACCCGGTGTGCCCCTGCTTCTGTGGCCGCCACACGCTGCGCCGAGCAGCTCTCGGGCACCACCGACCGCCCGCGCCTCTCGGTCTTCCGCTCGAACGAGCACATCTACGCCCAGGTGAGACGCGCGGGCGATGGGGCTTCGTGGTGCGTGCTCTCTGGGCGCTGTTTGTGCGGGTGGGGGCATTGCGCAGTGGCCGAGTCGCAGCGTGCCGCCCGCGAGCGATGGGCGAACGCAGGTCATCGACGACACCACGGGCAACACGCTCGCTGCGGCCAGCACGCTGAGCAAGGATCTCCGGGAGGCCGTCAAGGAGACCTCGTCCACCTGCGTGAGTGCAGCAGGCCTCGGGCAGCGTGCGGGCACAGGGCAGCAGCAGCAGCAGGCGGTGCAGGTGCCCATGATGATGGAGCAGGCGGCACAGCAGGTGGCAATGGGGGGGGCAGGTCGCAGACGCCGTTGTACCATCGCCGGCATGCGTACGCAGGCGGCGGCCGAGGCCGTGGGCAAGAAGATTGCTGAGCTGTGCTCAGCCAAGAACATCACCAAGGTCGCCTTTGACCGCGGTGGCAACGTGTACACTGGCCGCGTCAAGGTGAGGCTGCGCAGAGGTGGTGGGGGCTCTGCGAGCGGCAACGATCGATGCGCACCGCACACACCCTGGCCGTGCCCACGGCACGCCCTGTGACACGCGCAGGCGGTGGCGGAGGGCGCTCGCGCCGGCGGCCTGCAGTTCTAAACGTCGTCAGTCTCTCTCCTCCCAAGTCAGCCTGGCAGCAGCGGCGGTGGCGGCAGCAGCAGCAGCAGCAGGCGGGCGCAGGTGGTGTGCGCGGCACGGCTCTTGGCCAATTTTGTTTCCGGGAGGGCCCCCATTGGTGCAGCGGGCGCGCCTGCTGCACCATGAGGGTCATCCTCCCGCTGGCGAGGGGTCTTTTCCCAGGGCACGGCCTGAGCCACGCTCAAACTGCTCTGCTGCGTGCTGCGTTTGCCGCTGGTGCCTGGTCTTCAACGTCCATCCCTGTGCTTGCGGCTTCCCTCCGCCTTTGCACCGGCCAGCGCTCACAGCACACACTCGCAGCAGCACGCTCGCCCGCAGCGTCAGGGCTGCCAGATGCCCACGCAGCCGTCCTGCCCGCCCGTGAGCAGCGCGCCCGAGGCGTGGAACAGCGCAGACGTGACGGGGCCCGTGTGCGCCGAGCCCGTGGCCAGCGGAGTGCACGACACGGCGTCGGCCGTCAGGCGGAGGTCCCACAGCTTGACCTGCCCCTCGGCGCCACCTGCGTTGGGCAGCAGGGCACGCGCTCACCACCTCAGCCTCAGCAAACGCGATGCCACGACGCCACGACAGGGCGACTCTCGCATCAAGAAGGCAGGCCTCACCGGTGGCGGCCAGGTTGGGCGCCGTTTGCCTGATGGCCACGGCACCCAGGTTGCCGTCGTGCGCGTTGCTGACGACCAGCACGGGGTCGGGCACGCGCAGGTCCCACACCGACAGGTGCTTCTCGTGGCCCACAGAGAGCAGCGTGACCTGCGCGCGCACAAGAGGAAACACGCCCACTCGCCGCCCAGCCGTGTTGCGTCGGCGCAGGCGCACAGGAAGAGAGCGAGCCACCCGCGGAGTCCCACCAGCCACCCGCCTCGCACCTGGTCGGCGCAGGCGGCGAGGCCGCGGATGGGCGTGGAGCGGCGCCAGGTGGCGCGCAGCTTTTGCGTGGCCATGTCGATGGCCGAGAGGCTGTGGTCCTCGCAGGCCGCCACCAGGTGCGTGTCGTCCGACAGCAGCTGGATGTGGTTGACGCGGTTGCCGTGATGCTTGATGTGCCCCACCATCTCGCGGCTGCGCGCGTTCCACACGCGCACCTCGCCGCCCATGCCGCCCGACGCAATCAGGTGCCCCCGCCCCGCCACGCACACGGCCGTCGTGCCGCACGAGTGCGCAAACGTGTGCGCGCCCGGCAGCGTCCACAGCGCCGGCGTGGTGCTGCGCGGCCCCACCACCCCCGCCGGCGGCGGCGCGACGGGGTGCGCGCGGATGGCGCCGTCGCCCCAGCCCGACACCACCAGGCCGCCCGCAACGTCCAGGCACAGCGGCAGCCCCGCCGTGGGGTCCTGGTGCAGCACCTGCCTCAAGCCGTGGTCCTGCGCGCCGTAGACGCCGATGCGCCCGTCCAAACCCGCCGTCACGTACACGTCGGGCATGCTGAAGCTGCCGGCCAGCGCCGTGACGCCCGCGGCGGGACCCTGGGACAGAGGCGTCACGTCAAACGTGCCGCTCGTGACCCTGCGCGGTGCGCAAGCGCGATGGCACAGCACCCTCAGGGGGACCCTGCGTGGCGGGCGCAGCGCCGCACGGCGTGGGCGAGCCGGAGGGCGGGTGGTCCTTACCGGAAGACGCCGCCCTCGGCCGTGCCCACGATGAGCGCCGTGCCGTCCACGGTGGGTGAGATGGATGTCACGGCGCCCGGCACGGTGACAAAGGGGCGCATGTCGCGCCACATGTGGTCGTTGGAGAGGATGGTGATGCTGCCGTCGCCGCCGCCCACCAGCAGGCGCCCTGTGGACGACAGCGCCTGCGGGGCGCGCGTTCGTCATCAGGCAGCAGGCATCGTTATTGTGGTGGTGCGCCTGAGCAGAAGAGGCCAGCAGTGGGCCGTTGCACGCGCGTCCGTCGCTCACCAGCGCGCCCACGCCGTTGCTGCAGGCGGGGTGCGTCAGCTGCACGGCGGCGCGCAGCACGTTGATGGTGATGATGTCGCCGCTGGCCGTGCCCGCGTACAGCCACTGCCCGTCGGGGCTGAACACCAGCTGCGTGTAGTGGCGGCGCACGCTCCCTGCGCGCACGCGCAACAAGACACGCGCGTGTTGAGAACCGCAGGTGGCACGCACAGGCGGTGGGCATGCTGAGGCGAAGCGTTGTCCGCACCTGACACGACGGGCCGGGGTGAGAGCGCGCCGGTGTATGGGTTGAGCGACCAGAGCACCACGTCCGCGCCAAAGGCCACGGCAAACACGTAGCCGTCGCTGGTGCTGGGGGCAAACGCCGACGCGCTGACTTTCTGCGCACAAGCAGCAGCACGATGGCACAGGCTTTGGTGCATCGCCAGGGCCGCGACATCAGCACTGCTGCGGCATCAAACCGCTGCTCCGCACCTTGCCATACTCGAGCACGTGCTTGGTGACGATCCTGCCATTGGACGTGTCCAGCACGAACAGCCGCTGGTCCCTGCAGGTGGGCGGGCGTGGGCGCACGCAGAGCATCATGTCCCTGCCCTGTGCTGACCCTGCGCCCGCTGGCCTCATCCTGGCACTCACTTGTCGCTGCCGACCGACAGCAGCAGGCGGTCGTCCAGGCTGAAGCACAGGCTCAGCACGGCGTGGTCGTGCTCCGAGAACCTGCGCACACATCGACAATGCGGTGTTGGAGGCCTGAGCCACACGCGCCAGGCCACTGCCTCACCCAGCGTGCTGCAGTCACGCTGCCGCCACAGGCGCACCACACACTGACCTGGTGAGCAGAGCGCCCTGGTTCGCGTCCCACAGCAGCACGTCGGCGTTGCGGCCCGCCTGGGCGCTGGCCACGAACTGACCGGCATTCTGCACAACGCAACGCCAACGACATTGGTGTTAGAGAGCCCTCTGCTGCGCTCCTCCTGGCGCTGCATCGCGCCGTACATGTCCCCGCGCCACGCCCAGACGCGCAAAGACGGCTCACCGACGCAGCGAACGCCGTGATGGGCTCATCGTGCGCGCGGAGGAACGTCTGCTGCCTCCTGTCCCCCTGCGCGCGGCGGCACAGATCATCGAGGCCCGTGATGTGTCGGGCCACCACGCGGTGGCACCCCAAGCGCGCACACGCACCTCATCGACGACGACAATCTGCGCTCCGGACACATAGAGGATCCTGCCGGGCTGGCTGACGTGCGCCTTGACGAAGCCCGGCGCCCCCCTGAGCAGCAGGGACATGCCGCACATTGGTGCACAGCTGAAGCACCGCGCGCAGGACGCTCCTCGTGCTGTGCGGGTGTGAACGAAGGGTGCCACTCACGAGCTGCCCTTGAGGTGCACCAGCGGCAGCGCCATCGCCCGCTCCGCCTGTGGGCCGACTGCACACACTCAAGGACTGGGCAGCTTCCCTTTGTGGCATAGACTGACAAGCCCAGCAGCTCCTGGCTTTCTCTCTCCTCGATGCACACTGGGCGAGTGCGCGGTGGTGGTTGCCGGGGCACGCGGGGCTTGCACATTGCCCCGAACACTCTAGGGCACCCCGAGCGGCACCCCTCATAAGGTAGGGGGTCCTCACTGCACTCTGTACAAGTCCTCCTGATGAACCTCAGGAGCTCACGCTCTCTCCTACTCTACACGCGCCCGCTCACTGCTGCTGCTGCTTCCCAACGCCAGCCCCTGCCGGTGCCGCCACCGCCAGCCGGAACGCCTCAAAGGGGCCCCGGCTGAACTGGATGCGCCCCTGCAGGATGGCCTCCTCGTCCGTCAACTGCGGCGCGTGAACACACAACCACTCAGCGCGGCTCAGCGCGCTCACCCGTCGCTGCCAGTCCAGCGACTGCGGGTGCAGCTCCCAGGCCCCAGCCACCAGCGTCCCTTTCCCCCACCAGTGGGGCGCACCTGCAAGCAGTAGAGCTGGTGCAGGAGGTACCGCGTGATGAGCTCCGCCTGCAGCGCCTTGGACGACTCGCCTCCAAAGAACTCGCGCAGCACCACCATCTCCAGCTTGGCGGCCAGCGCGGCGTCCGGCCGCCCCGCGTCACTCGCCCGCGGCACCGCCTTGGGCCCCCCAACCCCGCCGCCGTTGCTCGGGGACGCTGCCTCGCCCTCTCTGCCGCCGTTGCCGTTGACGTCGTCGCCTCTCAACACCTGTGCACGCGCCACACGCCCGCGCCACCATGCAACGCTCAACCGCGCAACAATGCACCGCCCCCACAAACCTCACCCAAAGCAGCGGGGCGCCTAACTCACCCTGTCAAAGGAGAGCCCGCAGCTGTAGAAGACGGCCTCGAGCTTCTTCAGCCACTTGGTCACTCCAATCTGCGCAGCACACACGATCGCATCACCACGATCACACCACCACACGATCACGGCGCTGCAGCTCGTTTGATGGCTGGGAGGCCCCCCCACGCACTGCCACACGCCGCCAGCCCTGCCCACGAGAGAGCGTAAGCCCCCCGGGCAACCACACCACACCGCGCCGCGCACCTGCACGCCCGCGTCGTAGATCCTGCGCTCCACGTCCGCCTGGAAGTGGTTGTAGAAGCGCTGCTTGAAGAAGCGCGCGTCGCGGTCGTTGCGCGCCGCCAGCCGGTGGATGATGAGCCACACGTGGATGGCCAGCAGCGTGTAGGTGCTGTAAAACACCTTGGGGTCCATCCCAAACGCTGCGGCCACCACCAGGTTGCGTCGCGCGTGCCCCAAAGCTCGTTCTGCGCGCCTTCACTGGCGACGCACGGTGGCCAAGGTGCGTGCGAGAGAGCTGCTGTGCCCCCGCACCTCTGCACAGCGCGCCGTCGTCCACCTGTTCCCGGATGGCCTCGTACAGCACCTGCCCACCTGCGCGGCGCACCAGGGCACGCCACAGCACTTGCGCAGCTCAGAGCGAAGCACAGAGCGATCGGCAACAGGGCGCCCCCGCTCGCTGGACCCCCCAAGACGCGCTTACCGACGATGAGCTGGTTCCTGGCGTCGTTGTACATGAGCACGTTGAGCAGCAGCTTGCCGATGACGGACTGCGACATGTCGGCGGGGATGGGCGGGGGCCGCGCGTCATACACCAGGGACGCTGGCGGCCGGCTGAGCTCCTTGCGTAGCTGCTCCACCTGCGGCAGCAGTAGCAGCAGTATTGCGATCTCACGTGTGCCCCAGCGTTGCTGCACAGGCTCCCGCGCTGGTGAGTCACGGCAGCGGCGGCGGCGGGCGGCGAGCGAGCGAGCTCGCGCTCGCAGAGCTGTCTGATCACAATGCCACACCACAGCTCTCGTCCAGCGTGTGCGGCATCACACGCCGTGCTGCACGCGCCCTGCTGCGCGCTTCCTGTGCGGGACTGCGAGGTCGTGGCCTACCTCCCCCCACGCCCACAATGTGCGGCCGGCGCAGGCGGTGCTCACCTGCTGTATGCTGAGCGTGGCAAAGTGCCGAAGCGCGAAGGGCCTGTCGTGATGGTGTCGCCGCCGCTGCTGCTGCGCAGGCCACGTCGCGCTGCCCCTGCTCGCCCACAAGCTCTCGGCCTGCTGGGGAGCGATCTCCGCCGGCAGAGCTTCAGCGCCGCGCTGGCTCTCGCATTGTGGCGACTCGCTCGTGCTCGCGGTGCAGCTGCCCTGCGCGCTGCTGCTGGTGTGCAGGAGCGACGCCCACGACTGAAGGACGGCAGCGCGCTCCACGCCCTGTCGCGTGAGCAGGCGTGGGAGGAGCAGCAGGTGCGCCATTGCGTCTCGTGTGCGAGCGCAGGGCTGGCTGCGTCGAGCTCGGCCCGTCTCAGCGCGCTCATCACGCGATTGCGATTTAAACATCCACCTGGCGCTCAGGAAGCAGCTCAGGTAGCAGTCGGCCGGGCGCGCTTGGGCGCGGGCAGGGCGGCGTCCTGCTGGCGGGCGAGCTGCCGCGCCAGCGCCCGGACCTTGGCGGCCGACCCAAAGGCCGCCGGCGTGCCCCACTCCTCGCGCGCCAGCGAGCACTGCTGGCCGGGCACCCGGGGCACGAAGACCAGCTTCCTGCGGCAGACCAGGGCGCTCACGCAACGCATGTCAACCAGTGCATCACATGACAGCGCCCCTCCCTCCTCATGCGCCTCACCAGACGAGCGAGTAGCGCGGGTGCCCCGCCGCCAGGCTGGACGGCGGGCTCAGGCGGTGCAGCACGTCCTGGTCCATCAGCACGGCTCGGTACGGCTGCACGCATCACGCGACGATGCGCAGGAAGCTGCGCCACCTCGCCTCGCCCTCGCCTGCTGCTCGAGAGGCAGCAGCTCCACACCCACACCTTGGCCCACCCTGGTGCCCACCCTGGTGTCCTCCTGGCTGTTGATCCTCCTGGCAGCCATGCCACGGCAGCAAACCGCTCCAGCACACACACAGACACGCCCCGCCACGCGACCTCCCCCACCTTTGGCCGCACGAGTATGCCCGTTTCGGTGCCCGTGTCGAGGAAGAGCGTGTCGGCCGCCCAGTCCCGGGGCCAGGGAGGCGCGTTGAGGTAGAGCAGCAGGCTCACAAACAGGGGCTTGCCGGGCTCCTGCACACAGCGCACACGTTCCGCTGCCACATAAACCTGCGCCATAGGCAAGGGGCAGCAGGGAACTGTGATGTGGCGCCCGCAGGCCTCACCCTGTTGGCGTACTGCCCGTACTGCCGCGTGAAGGCCGAGGAGAGCGGGAAGGTCTGCGGGTCGGCGTCCTGGTGCCAGCCAAACTCGTGCCCGTGCACGGCGGCGTTGGCCAGCATGGCGTGGCAGTCGTAGCGGCCCCCTCCCCCGCCTCCTCCCCCTCCGCCGTCGCCTTCGTCGCTGTCCTCCTGCTCCGAGCCGTAATCACCTTGAGGCTCCTGGGCACTGAGCAGCCCTGGCGGGTGCGGCCCGTTGCCCTGGCTGCTGCTGGTGGCTCGCTCGTCGCGCCCGCCCGCCGCAGTCGCTCGCTCGCCTCCCTGCTGCTCCGGTTGCTGCTGCTGAGGCGCGGGGGCCGCGGAGGACTGGATGGCGTCCGAGGGTTGGTGCATGATGGTCACCTGCGGCGCACGTCAGCGTGGGTGCGCGTCGGCGGTCTGTGCTCGCGGCGCGCGGCGTTCCAGAAGGATATGGAAAGCACGCACCTCGGGGTAGAGCGCGGCCAGGCGCGACTGCACCTGAAGGGTGGCACCAGCACGTGGCGCGGTGCATCACGTTCGCTGGAGCCCGCTGCAGCCGTCGCAATGCCTCCCATCCTCACGTGCTCGCTTACCTCGACCTTGGCGTGGAGCTGGCCCTCCTCCAGCTTGACCAGCTCCTCGTGCTGCGTGTTCAGGGTCAAGGCGCAGTGTCAGGACGAAGCAAGTGGGTGTGCTCGCCGCGCTGCGGCTGCGCTCCTGCTGCCTCCCCACCTGCTAATTGACCACCGACTCACCCGCAGGCCCCAGGTGCGCGCGTGCTGCGGTGTGTCGGCCGTCGCGCGCTGCCACTTTGCCGGCGGCGGCCCCTGCGCGTGGTCCCAGCCTGCGTGACGGCGCCAGCAAGCAGCAGGCACAACAGGTACCACGACGCATGCGCGCGAGGCGCACGCCGGTCGTGCCCTCTCCAGGCGCTCACCTGGCTCGGTGATGGCGTCGAGGAGCGCAGCGCGCATGGGCTCGTCGAAGAACCCGTCCAGCACCACCTGAACAGCAGCACGCAGCGGCGCCGGCAGCCTTCAGCTGATCGCCGGCATCCCCGAAGCGCTCCTTGCGGCTCTCCTTTTAAGGCTGGCTGGCTGCCGCACCAGGTGCGCCATGTCGAGGCGGGTGCCGCCCCCCGGCGAGAGCTGGAAGCAAGCGTCCAGCTCCACGTTCAGCGTGGGCTGCACGCTGTCAGGATTCCACTCCGTCCCGTGCGTCGCGATGGGCTGCCACATCTTTCTGCGGCGCTCTCCGCGGCGCTGCTCCCGCTCCCCTCATGCCACCCTGGCCCAGGGCCGCAATTTCACCAAGTATCAAGGGTCACAGCCGTCAGGAGCGTCAACGAATAGGGGAGGGAGCTACAAGCTACACACACACTACAGCCTGTGCGGAACGCAGGGCGCGCCGCCGTCGGCGGTGCCCTCGGGCCGCCCTCATTGCCCGCCGCCCTGGAACAGCGCCTGCACGCTCTGGAACGACGTGCGAGACGCCTTCTTGGGCTGCAGCATGGCCTGAGCCATCTCGGCACTCACTGCGCGCACACGCACACGCACACGCACAACGCGAGCACACCGTCACCGTTTCTCACGCCACCACGCCTCGGGCCGCTGTGCAGGGCTGACTACGCGCACAACCACGCAGCCCGCACCTTGCGCCATGGAGGGCTGCACCGCCTCAATGTTCTTGAAGGTGTAGCCGATGAAGTTGGGGTCGGCGGCCTTGCCGTGCCGCGCGTTGCCGCCCCCGCTCTGCCCCTGCGCCACCAGCACCACCACCACCACCACCGCGACAGGTGAGCTGCCACCACCCGTCGCCAGCAGGCGCATGGCGCCCTGCGACCGTGCCTCCCTAAGCCCCCCAGCCCCCGATCCTCGGCTCACCTTGGCGGGCGCGGCCTCCTCGTCAAAGTGCTCAAAGTTCTGCGTGTCCAGGTCGTGCTCCACCGTGGGCACGTATGGCGCCGGGCACGCGTGCAACCGGTCCCAAAGGATGCCCTCGAAAAAGGGGTGCGCCTGCGGGGCACAGGGCGCGACGCACACGCCATGAGTGTCCACGCCCTCCCTCATCAAGTTCACGCAGAGTTGCCCAAGGCGCCCAGCACCACAGCCAGGAGAAGCTGCGATTCAGCCAGCCGGGAACCCCTCCCACGCACGCCACGGAAGAGCGTCGCCGTGGGATGCGCCCCCGTTGCCACCACGCTCCCCGCAGGCGTGCAGTGCGCCCCCCCCTCCGCACCTTGATTTCCTGCACTCCGCGCGTGCCCAGCCGCTCGTCCACGTCGCACATGAGCCGCTGTATCAAGTCGTGCGCCGCGTGCGACAGCTGCAGTCGGCACGCCACACACCGCACACGAATCACATCCACCCCACAGCATCGCCAGGGTGTCACCAGTGTCTTTCCTGCGGGCCCCCACGCTGTGCTACGTCTGCCGGCAAGCCCCTCACAAGGTGCACGCTGCTCCTGGCACCGCCCTCGACACTGACGGGTGCCGGCCCTATCCGGCCACGTGCTGAGGCCCACCGCACGGCCACAGCGGCCTCGGCTGCACCAGGCGCCAGGCGAGAGGCTCGGCCCACGCGCACCTGGATCTCGTCGGGGAACTTGAGGAACATGCGCCAGTTGACAATCTTGCGGCAGGTGGTGAGCGGGTCGTCCGAGTAAAAGGGCGGGTAGCCCACCATCATCTCAAACATGATGGCGCCCAGTGACCTGTGGTGCATCAGGCAGGAGCGGGGCGGGGGAAGCGGTCACATGCACGCAGCGCACACAGCCGAGGCGTCCTGGCAGACGCAAGCAGGGAGATGCAAGCAGGCGCGCCGCACGCCGCCTCGCGCCGCGAGCGTGGAGCGCGTGGGCCCCTGGCGTTCAGGCTGCTCACCACCAGTCGCACTCCATGCCGTAGCCCTTCTTGAGCAGCACCTCTGGCGCGATGTAGTCGGGCGTGCCCACGGTGGAAAAGGCCTGAGCAAAGAGGACGCACGCCATTCACACAACACGCACATCAGAAGCAGCGTGGTCGCTGGGCAGCCTGCAGCGCCAGACTGCCAAGCTGCCAGGGGGAAAAGCAGTTCCCCGCGCACGCCCGCAAGCAGTCGTCCGCGCACCAGCTGCCGGTGCTTGCTCTGCCTCCAGCTCTTCTGCTGCTCCTTGACGCTGTGCTGCTGCTGCGCAGCCGCCAGCGCCGCCGCCGTGCTGCTCGCCGCGCCGCCGCCGCCCGCGCCGCCGCCGCCCTGCGCCGCGCCCGCGCCGCCGCCGTACTCGTCGGCCTCGCTCAGCGTGGGCAGCGCGTGCAAGTCGACGGGCTTGCACAGCCCAAAGTCCGACAGCTTGACGTGCCCGTCGCGCGACAGCAGCAGGTTGTCCGGCTTGATGTCCCGGTGGATGTAGCCAGCCTTGTGGATGGCCTCAATGCCCAGCACCGTCTCGGCAATGTAGAAGCGCGTCTCTTCCTCGCTCAGGATGTCCTTGCGCATGAGCAGCGTCTGCGGGCGCGGGCGGGCGCGGGCGGGCGCAGGGCAACTCGATGCGCCGCGAGGGCGGGCGCCTGCCGCTGCGGCTGTGCCGGGAGCGCAGCGCGGCGTCGCGGCGCGTCGGTCCTCCCCACGCACCAACCAGGGCTCCGCCCAGTGATCGCCAGTCCCCGCCTCCCCTCCCCTCCCGTCCACCCCACCCTACCCCACGCCACCCCACCCCGCTTCACGCACCATCATGTCCCCCCCGGGCAGGTACTCCATGGCCAGGTACAGGAACTCCTCGTCCTGGAACGAGTAGTAGAGCTTGACCACGTACGGCGAGTGCACCTCGGCCAGCACGTTGCGCTCGGCGCGCACGTGCTCCACCTGAAGGACAGGCAGGGTGGGGAGGGCAGGGGAAGGGATGGGAGGCACTACCGCGCGCGGGGACGGTGCGGCGCCGCTGCCCCTCCACCTCGACGACAGCGAGCTGAGTGGTGAGGAGCCGCTTAGAGGCAGGGTTCTGGGTGGCCGCCGCCGCACACGCCGCGCACACTGGGGAGAAGCAAGGAGAGGGAGAGGGTGTGCAGGCGCGCACCTGGCCGCGGCGCAGCATCTCGCTCTTGCGCAGCTTCTTCATGGCCAGGATGCGGCTGGTGGAGCGCTCGCGCACGATGCGCACCTGCAGGGACGCGCACGTGCACACTCGCACCCGTCAGCACGTGGCCACCCAGCACCACGCATCCGGGGCAACGGGCCCCGCCTCCTTGATGCGCACGCCGTCGCGGCGCGGGAGATCGGGCCGTCGTGCGCCCGCGATCGCGCGATGGCCGCCCCCTCCCCAGCAGCATGGCGTCCCCCCAGCCTCCCACCTCTCCGAAGGCTCCTCTCCCGATGATGGTGAGCGGCTCAAAGTCGTCGTAGCTCATGCGCTGCCGCTGCAGGCGTGTGAAGTCTGACTCGCGCTTCTCAAACTCCGCCATGACGCGCTGGCGGACATCCTCGCTGACCTCCTCGCTGAGCAGCTGCTGCTCCACCATCTGGCGCCTGCGCCGCAGCGCATGCGGAGGTGTGTGTGGGTGCAGGGTGGCCGCAACCGCTGATCCCGCGCGCGGCCGCGTCAACCCCCGTGGGCGCTGCTCCTGCGCAGGCAATCACTGCTTGTCCCAGGTGCTGCGCCTTGACACGCAGCTGCCGCGCTGCGTTGCGCCGCTGCGAATCCACCTGGAACTCCTGCCTGGCCACCTTCTGCGCAGGGCCGCTCCCCGCACGCAGCGAACGAGGGAAATGCGCGCGCGCATCGCCATCACCACGGGCCCGCGCCATCACCTGGCGAGGCGCTCCTGTATGTTCTGCTGCTGGTTCTTGTACATGTTCTCGATGTAGACCTTTGCTGCCTCGACCTTGCGCTTGGTCTCCTCGGTGAGCGGAGAGCCCTCCACGCCTGCCGCTGCGCCCGCGGCCGCGTTCGCCTCGTCCTCGGGCTTGTGCCGCCGAATCACATTGTAGCGCTGCTGCTGCTGCTGCTGCTGCTGCTGCTGCTGCTGCTGCGCGACGGGGTTCATCGGAGTCACCGCCTTCTCCTCCTCCTTGCCCAGCACAACTGCTTGCCACAACACAGCCGCTGCGGAGTGCCGCTGCTGCACACACAGCTGTGCTGTTCTGTGACGCGGTCAGGGCGAGCGCACCCCGCCCATGCGGATCGTGGCACGGCGGGCATACGCACGCGGCCAGGCTAGCAGCAGCAGCAGCAGTGACCTGTGGATGACTTTGGGGTGGCCCTGGTCCTCGCTTCCTGCCTGACAGCGCGTGCGCACCATGCTTGCATTGGCTTGCACTCGCTCAGCGCTGTCGCAATCTCGCAATTCAGGCGTGCAGGGGTCAAGGGCTGGTGCATCAAGGGCTGGCTGGTGCATGATGGCAGGTGGACGTCATGCAGGCATGCAGAGCAGCGAGGCGCTCGTCCCTCCCTCCTCACGTGGTCCAGCCCTTGCGCAGCAGAGTGACCCGCAGCGACATCGCTAGCGCCGCTAACAGCACAGCCCCAGCGTACATGCAGTCGAGGATGATTATATCTGTCATCATGTTGTCCGCGTCGACGCCCAGGATCTGCGCAAGCACCACGCACGCAGCACCGCCGTCGCTGATGACCTGAGCTGCACCCACACGCCCCAGCGCCCCAGCGTGAGCACCACAAGCACGCACCGAAAGGAACAGCCGGCCTGGCACGGGCGGCACGGGTGGCAGGCCCTCGCCCGTGAGCACCAGGGAGATTGGCAGCAGCTCGTTGATCACCAGAGCCTCCCAGGTATAGCGCATCGGGCTGCGGGTGGCACAGGAGCAAGCCACCCACTAGCCAAGTGAGCCAAGATGGCGCACCGCCAAGTGCGCCAAGATGGCGCGCGGCGTCAAAGGCAATACATGGCTCGCGGCGTTGGTGCTCTCGCAGAGTCCACGCACCTGAGGTAGCTGAGCCACTGCAGCGCCCAGGGGATGCTGCTCTTGCGCACCAGAAAGCCGCCAAACAGGACCCACGTGATGAGCGCCAGGTTGAGCACCAGCATGGCGCGGCCCATGGTCGGGACCACGGCCGCGCACGCCAGGGCCACCGCTCCAACCTGCAATCGCCAGTGTCCCGGCGTTCAGCACGTGTGGGGCTGCGATGCATCGTCCCACGCGCTCCCACGCGCTCCCACGTTTAGTGTTGCTGCGGCTCAACTCGAGCACTCACCAGCGCCGTGTAGGTGCAGAAGACGAAGAGAAAGGTGATGAAGGCGTCGGCGCTGGGCCTCAGGCCCATGAGCCAGTACAGCAGCGTGCCAAAGATGGCCGACGGGATGCCGCGCAGCAGCACCGAGTCCAACAGCACCTGCGCAGTGTGCCGGCAGAGCTCAACCTGCTTGAGGAGCGTTCCAGCAGTCATTTCCCTGCCGTACGAGCTGAATCCACCCCGCACCTTGATGCCCATGTAGGTGACTGGGTCGTAGTGCCGCCGCACCATCTCACGCTCCACCACCTGCAGCGCAAGATGGAGGAGGTCGTGGGCTGGACGCGTCAGCGGGTGCTGAGGGCATGCACCCACGTACACGGTCCTGTGATGGGCCTCCGCACCTGCCTCTCCAGCTGCAGCAGGTCGATGGCTGTCACGCTCTGGAAGGCGTACAGGTTCATGGCGAAGAAGATGACCCCGACCCTGTTTTGCGCCCCTGCGACACACGACGCGTACGGGCGGGTGTTGCCCGCAGCGAGAACGCGCGTCGCGAGACCGTGTGATGGAGGGCCCGGTGAGCTGCAGCACCAGCACGGCTTTCAGAGCTCTCCGCCCTCACCCGCCGTGTCGTTGCCCGTGTTGAACACGGTGAAGCCCACGACGAGGCCTATGACGACCGACGCCGCCACGTGCATCAGGATGAGCGAGGGGCTGCGCAGCGAGTCCACGATGCCGCGCCAAAGGATGATGCCTGCCTGGCGCACCCAGGGCGCGCGCTCCTCCGCCGGCTCCTGCGGCGCCTCCTTGGCTCTGGCCGCCCCTCGCCAACCCCACGCCCTCCTCCTCCACCACCCCTGCCAGCAATCGCCCCCCTCGCCACCGACGGCCCCGCCGTCCGTGCACGCCGCAAGCAGGTGGGCCTGGCTGCGGCTCGCCGCCGCCGCCGGGGGGGCCTCGCCAGCGGCGCTGGGCGTGGAGCTGCCGCCGGCGCTGCTGCCGGCGCGCGCCTGCCGCAGCGGGTTGTGTGCCGCCACCTCCCACTCTCGGTTGCCGCCGCCCACGTCCCCCTCTGCGCCGTCGCCGTCCAGCTCCAGCTCCTCGCCCACCAGCGCGGCCAGCTTGGCGTGCTGGACGAACGACACGCCGCTGATCTGCTCCATCAGGGGAGGCATGCTCTGCCAGTCGCCCACCACCTGCGCGCCGCAAGCCCGTGCGCGCATGTGTTGTGCTTGCTGGGGGGTTGAGGGCCTCCGTGCGAGCTCAATGAGGTGAGCTCCCACGCCTGAACACCGCGCCCGGCTCGCCTTTGCCACCCTTGTGCTAACCCTGGCCCTAGTCCTAACCTACCACTGCATGTGGCGCGCACCTCGAGCATGTGCTCGGCGATGAAGGCGTGGTTGCGGCAGGGCAGGCCCAGCGCCGCAAAGGCGGCGGGCGCCTCGCCGGGGCTCCCCGCAAACACCAGCCGCCCCTGCGCGATGAGCAGCACCTGCGCGCGTCGAGCAGGGGCGGACAAAAAACGTGGCTCTCGTGAGAGGAGGTGTGGCGGCAGAGGACGTGTGATGCTGCTGACGGGGCGCGCGAGTGTGGCGGCGCGTGCCTTGGAGAGGATGTTGAAGATGACGGGCGAGGGCTGGTGCAGCGAGGAGATGACGATGCGGCCCGCCGCCGCCACCGCCTGCAGTGTCTTGAACACCTGCGCATGCGCCACAGGAGGCGGGTAGCGCACGCTCTGGGCTGCTGGAGCCTTGCCTTCTTCTGTTTGCTGCCCTCACCGCCATGCGAGCAGCACCTGTAGCGCGTTGTAGCTGTCCAGCCCCGAGGTCGGCTCGTCCAGCATCAGCAGCTGCGGGCTCGTCACCAGCTCCATGGCGATGGACACCCTGCAACAGGTTACAGAGCATGCCTCGGTGCTCAGGTCAGCAGAGCGCGCGCGGCCCATACGCGTGCTGCGCTCGACGACGCCCGCGGCGAGCAAGCGGGCCCAGCCTCATTGCGTGGGCTGCGCCGCACCTCTGCCTCTCTCCGCCGCTGAGCAGCGTGACAGAGCCGCGGTACAGCATGCGCGAGCGCAGGTGCCACATGTTGAGCTCGTGCAGCGTCTCGTGCACGCGCTGGTCGACGTCGGCGCCGGTGAAGCCGGGCCCCAGCCGCAGCGCGGCAGAGCACCTGCACAACGCCGGCATGTGCGGCGCCAGAGCAAATCGTCACGGCTTGTGCGCTGCGCACCTGCTGCGTTCCGCAGTGGATGGCAAAGACGAGGTAAGGGTGCGCAGGACGGCGGCATCTCCAGCACAGCCCGCACCTGAGTGCCTCCTCCACGGTGAGGAAGCGGAGCAGCAGGTCGTGCTGGGGCACGGCGGCGCAGCGCGTGACGAGGTCGTGGGAGGTGAGGCTCCGTTTGCCCAGCCGCACCGTGCCCTCCACGTGCCAGGCGCCGCCCGAGCACACCTGGCCCGAAAGCACGTTGAGTAGCGTCGACTGCGAGGGGAGCGCAAGGAGGAAACGGCGGCGGCGCAGCAAACACTTCATCACACAGGCCACACGAGCGCAGCACAGCGCAAAGCAAGCACAGCAAACCAACTGGCCACGCACCTTGCCAGAGCCCGACGGCCCCATGATGCCCACCACCTCGCCCACGCAGGCGCAGCCGTTGATGTCCTTGAGGATGGTGCGCAGGTGCGCCGGCCGCCGCTTGCCCTTGGCCGCCCAGCTGCCCGGCCGCGTGCCCGCGGCGCCGCCGGCCGAGGCGGACCTGGCGCGGCGGCGCGGCCAGGGCTGCAGGTGCACCTGCGACTCGCTGCTGCCCAGGTCGGGCGCGTCGTCGCTGCCGCCGGCCGCCGCGCCCGTCGCCCAGGAGGGCAGCCAGTGGTGCTTGACCGCCGACACCGTCACGTCGATGAACCTGCGCAAAGAGCGCACATCATCGTTGCGACCGCACGTTGAATCAGCATGCGGAGGGCTGCGCGCCCACCGCCGCCTGTTTCCTCGACGCTGCCAGGTGTGCCCGCACCTGAAGGCATGCGAGCTCTTGGGCAGGCCCGGCCGCGCCTTGACGGCGGACGACCGGACCGACGGCCGCTCGTCCATCACCATTGCCAGCTGAGGGATGGGCTTGAGCGGCGACAGCGGGACTGCCCCCACCTCGTCCCACGGCCTGGGCTGGTGGTAGTCCAGCGACTCGCGCAGGCCCTGCATCGCCCGATTGGCTTGCTGCGGGTGCGGCCGTTGCGGGCGCGCCGCGCCGTCCACGCTGGTGCACTGCCTCACGGCGCGGCCCGGCGACAGCGCCGCCGCCGCCGCGCCCGGCGGCGCCAGGCGGCTGCCGGGCGAGTGGCGCACGGGGATGAGCAGGTGGTGCACCGCCTTGCTGCTGGGGCTCAGGCGCGGCGTGGAGGGGTCCATGGGCCGCGGCGAGTGCACCACGTCCCGACGCTGCGTCGGCCCAGCGGTCGCGAGCGTGACCGGCAGCAGCAGCGGCTTGGTGGCGGCGTCGGGCTGCGGGCCGCTGCTGCCGCCGTCGTGGTGTAGGTGGTCCTGGAGAGGGTTGGCGTGCGCCGCCGAGGCTCCGGCGGCTGCGGGTGACGTCGCGGGTGAGGGGGACTGGCGGGGCTCTGTGGCCTCGGCCACTGGGCCCGCTGGCACGGGCGCAGCCGCGGGTGAGGACGGCTCGGAGGAGGGCTGCATGCCGTGAGAGTGCAGGTAGGGCTTGGTGGCGGCCACGGCGGCGGCGCCGAGCACGGCCACGATGGCCAGCGCCATGGCGGGGATGGCGGCGACCACCACGCTGCCCACGCGCGTCGCCGATTCTTCGGGCGCGTCGTCGCCTGCGCAGCAGCGGAAATGCGCGGGAGGCGTGACGCCGCTCGCTTCGGCGGCGCGACGGCGGCGTGCATCGCGCAGGGCCCACCGGAGTCAAGAGCAACGTGCGTACCCTGCTGGACGGCGTCCACCGCGCTGGACTCGTCGTAGCACTCGGACGCTGTGCAGGTGACGGCCACGCTGCTGATGGGTAGGCCCGACAGTTCGATCTGGCAGGGCTGCTCCGCGGCGCCGTCGTCGGCGTCGGGGCAGGTGATGGAGATGGACCCGTCAAAGCCGCCGAGCGTCAGGGTCAGGTCGTCTCCACTGGCGGCTGCGCGCACACCGCGCCACATTGTTGTCAACGGCAGTGAGGGCGAGCGCTGCTGTCGCACGTCCACACGGCAGGCGGACCCCATCCCACAGACAGACAGCCACTCACAGATGCAGCCATTGGGGCACTCGCACTTGAAGGTGGTGCACTTGACCTGGCTGCTGTTGGCGCTAAAGGTGCAGCCCCACGACTTGCACGCCAGGTGCGAGCCGCGCCGGAGCAGCGGCGAGCGCAGCGTCAGGCTGCAGTACGGCGTGGTGCCCACGGGGCTCACCACGGCCGTCACGGCGCCGCTCCCGCTGGACGACAGCGAAATGTCGGCTGCGCGCGCACGCAGTGTGGTGGCGACGCACGCAGCGTGCTGGGGACATGAGCAAGGCCGCGCACCAGGCCACCATGGCCGCTGCACCGTGGGGGGCTCTGCTCACCGCTGGCGTTGAGCTTGACGTCGCTGGGCGGCAGCGTGCTGCAGGAAAACGCCATGGTGGCGCCCAGCAGCGCCTGGCTGGTCGCGTCCTTGGGGGCGCACGTGTAGTTCTTCCAGAGGCTCTTCTGCTGGTACACGACGCTGCGCACGCAGCGCGCGGAGCTGCTGTTGCGGTGCGCCTGGCAGGCCCGGTCCTCCTGGCACAGGGAGCAGCCAAAGCCCGCCCAGCCGGGCGAGCACAGGCCGCACGTGGTGCCTGACGCGCCGAGGCCGTAGCCAGACGGGCAGGCACCTGCACGCAGCACGCGCAGCGCACCGCTGGCCGAGGAATTCGTGCACCAAAGCGCGAATTCAGTCCGCCTCGCTTGGAAGCCGTCCTCCGTCGCACGGGTGCGCTCACCGGTCGTGGCGTCCGCCGGCACGGATTGCGGTTTGGATGCCCCGCCTCCGGACCCGCTGGCGTTGCACACGAGCGGCGGCGCGGGCGGCGCGGGCGGGGCGGGGTAGTAGCGGACCAGCCCCTCGCTCTGGTTGCTGCCGCTGCCAAAGAGGCTGCAGAAGCCCTGGGGCCGGGTGCAGGCACCGGTGGCGGCGTCCAGCACCCAGCCGCACTCGCAGGTGCAGGCCCACTGGCCGTCCGGGCCCTGGGCGCACAGCCCGTGGTCGCCGCAGTACGCGCTGCACCCCAGCGTGGCCTGCGCGCCACCACACACACACTCAGGCAGCAGGTGACGCCTCACACCTGTGCGCACGGTCTTCCCGTCGCGCCAGGGAGACCCGCTGCGTCACCTGCATGCGGGCGCGGCCCCTGAACAGGATGGTGCTGACGGTGCGGTAGACGGTCTTGGAGCCGGCGCCGAACGTGATGTTGTCAATCACGGCCGTGAAGTTGATCACGATGGCCGGCACGTCCAGGGTCAGCTGCGTCACTGCGTTGCTGCTTGACCCAGGCACCTGCAGCGGCCAAAGGCGGGCCGCCAGAACTCTCGTCCTGCCAGCTGCTCATCACATGACTCGCGCGCGTGCCGCTCGCTGAGTACCACGCAAATCACCCCAGCACGACCTCAGCACACACCTGCGTCACGGTGGCGTTGACGCCCTGCGTCACAGTGGCGATGCCGCTGACGTTGGTGAGCGAGTCCAGCCGGTCGCCCGTGATTGGCGAGCTGCTGTAGAGCACGCCCTCGGCCACCGCCACCGTCATGCCGGCCCTGAAGGACAGGTTCACGCTGCTGCCACCGCCACTGGCCGCCGGCCCGCCCAGCAGCGTCAGGTTGGCGTGCAGCGCCAGGCCGCGCGGCTGGAAGGGGAAGCTGGCCGTGGTGGCCAGCAGCACCGGCGGGTAGACGCGCAGCGGCGTCGCGTCGTACTTGGACACTTGCGTGGTGAAGGCAAAGCTGGGCAGCGCCTCCCTCCAGGCATCTGGCGTGGCGGGGCAGGCGGCCAGGGAGGCGGCCACGCCGTAGATGGCGCCCGAGATGCCCTTGACTTGCGGCGGCGTCTCGGTCACGGCCCCGGGGATGCGCACGCCCGTGGCCACCGCCACTAGGCTGTTGTCGCCAGAGAGGCTAAAGGTGCTGGCAGCCGGGTCCAGCTCCAGCCGCACCACACAGCGGGCGTGCGCCGCGAGCGGGAGCCCGCCCAGCAGCAGCAGCCCCCACGAGCTCGCCAGCAGCAGCAGCAGCATTGGCGCTGGTGGACGTAGGATTGGCGTCCTCCTCTTGTGGAGCTGCTGCTTTTTGGGGTACGACGGTCGCCAGATGGACGAAGGTGGCGCGAGTGGGCTCAATACTCTGAGCCGGCCTGTCACCGACTCGGCCGCGCCGCTCCTCCGCTGCACGACAGCCTCTTCTCGCTCATCGCGCAGCGCTGGAGGGTCCTGGCCAGCCGGTCCAACTACCGGATGTTGACCTCCCTCGAGAAGCCAAGCAGCGCGAGGAGCGCGCTTGATTGACTAACTGCGTCGTGCCCTCTACAAAAGAAGTGCAGCGCGCCAGGGAGGAGGCCCGCAACGAGGAATTGGTTTGCTCAGGGACAGCCAGCGACAGCACAGGAGGTATCCTCGGGGTCTAGGAGTGGAGAGCCATCATTTGCATCGATCAGGAGGGGTCACAAGGTACTCCAGAGGGCAGAGTCTCTTCACTGGTCAGAACGCGCCGTAGCCGCCGTAGCTGGCCGAGTCCTCGCTGGGTGTCCGGCTGACGAATAGCAGGAGGCCAGAGCCCAGGATGAAGACCACTTGGAAGATGCCCGCCTGTGCACACCACGCGACGCAGCTGCGCCAGGTGAGGAACCGACCGACTTCAGCACCACACCGACCAGCAGTTGCCAAGCAGCAAGGCATGTTCTGCTTACGCCTCACGCACCGCGCCGGGCCACTTTTCCGCCGGAGACAGCGCGTCGTTGCTCGCTGCATGCGGCAGCAGCATCACAGGCGCAGCAAGCACGTGCGGGTGAGCGCGTCCCTGCGTGGCCAGCCCTCTTGCACCCCTCTCAATTTCCCATGAGTGCCCCCCCTCACCGTAGTGTTCAATCATGACCCACACGGCCCCGACGATGGAGGCGAACGACACGACGTACGAGAGGAAGAGCCAGAAGCGCGGCCTGCGGGGGTGCCGCACGTGCAGCAGGCGATGCGTCCCACACTGCCCTCACATTGTCCAACGGGAGGGTCCCCGGCCGCGTCTCGGCGATCGTGAGCAGAGCGAGCTGTGGCCCCAGCGTGGCCCTCACCTGCAGTAGCCCGCGTCGTCAAACGGGTCCGCCTCCTGGAGCTCTTCTCTCCGGATGAGGTTGATCATGACGAGTGCCAACGTCGCAATGATGCCGGGGATCCACTGCGCCGTGCGGGCCGCACAGCAGCACGCAGGCGACGCACCCCACACTGAGCGCCAGCCCACGCATCACCAACGCATCAGGGCAGAGGCGCCTGGCTGCGTTGCTGTGACGCGCAGTGGCGCTGCGATCCTGATTGGGCAGAGAGGTTGCTGCAGCGCGACGCGATTGGCGCCTGCGATGGCGCGGGCGCCTCGCGCCTCTGACCGCGCCCCACGCCGGCAACTGCTGAGCTGGTGCTCACCTGGTCAAACGGCACCGAGTTGGGCGACACGGTGCACGCGTCCGCCCACATCCACCAGCCAGCGCCAAACAGCATCCCGCTGACGAGCGTGCCATAGGAAGCCGCGACGTTCGCGAGGCGCTCCAGCGTGCGCGGGCTCAGCACGTACTCCCAGGCCCACGGCGAGAACAGCGCTGAGCCCCATCCGCCCATTGCTGCTGAGGTGTGTGCGGGACCTCCGGCCTGCGCGCCTCGGGGACAGGGGTTTCGTCTCCTTTCCGCGCACGGGGAGGACGAAGAGCTGAGCGCAGAAAGCTGGTCGACGAGCTCCCCTTCCTCCTCTCGCGCAGGTCGTGCGGGCGTTGCTTTTCCCCACCCGCGCCATGATGAGCGGGCTTTGTGCCGTCGGCGCACACGCCTCGCGCGCAGAGCTTCAGCTGTGCTATGCGCCACGCGATGAGGAGCCTGCACCTGCCTGTCACGGGCCTGGGCCATGCAGCCCTGCAGCGCCTGCAGCCCTGTGCAGCGACACGCGGTGGCCACGCACCTGCTGCGCCAGCAGCCAGCCAAGGCTCGCAGCGCAGCCGCCAGCAGCCGCCTGCAGAGCAACAGCCTGCTGGGGGCGACGCCGCAGAGCTGCTGCCGCACCGCCGGAGAGCCGCCGCCACGCGCGCCGCCAGGGCTCCGCCCGCTCCCTCACCGCAGCAGCAGCAGCAGCAGCAGCAGCCCGACGAGCCTTACCCGACCTTCGTGCCGCGCAACGCCGCCATCACCGACGGGCCGTGGAACCGCTCGGACGCCGTGCTGCTCCAGGTTGCCCTGACCGAGGCGCAGGCCGCCGTGACGCCCGACGCCATTGACGCGTCGGGCTACGTGCTGCTGGGCAAGTCCCTCGAGCAGCTGGAGCAGCTGGTGGCCCAGCACAAGCAGCCGCGCTTCCGCGCCAAGCAGCTGCTGGACGGCGTGCTGCAGGTACGCCTCACGCGCCGCGCCGCGCCCTCGGGCACACTGTTGGGACGGATGCCGCGCGTGACGGGGTGCCCCATGCCTCGCACGTGCTCCGTGCAGGGCGCAAAGTCGGTGGAGGAGATTGCCACGCTGCCAAAGCCGCTGAGGGAGGCGCTGGCGGCGGCGGGCGTGCGCACCGGCCGCTCCATCCTGCACCACCAGGTGCGCGGCGCGGCGGGGCCGGTCGCGTGCGTCAACGACGCCCAACTTGGCACCGCGCCTTGGTTGGCACGGCGTCAAGGAGGAGAGTGGCCTCCCTCCCTCGGCGCATGCAGCGTCGCACCTGGCCTGCCGGGTGCGCTGCGCGCGCGCGCAGGTTCAGGCGCCGTGCGGCACGCGCAAGTTCCTGCTGCAGCTTCACGACGGCCGCGTGGTGGAGACGGTGGGCATCCCCAACGACGACGAGCCCACCGTGGCGCAGGCCAGGGCAGAGGCGGAGCAGCGCTGGGTGCCCGAGGGAGCCGGCGGCGCCGGGCGCGACGCGCGGCCGCAGCAGGGCAGCAGGCCGAGGTCGCGCCTCACCGTCTGCGTGAGCTCCCAGGTGCGGGCAGCTCGTTTGTGGCCTGCGTGGCAGCGGGCAGCGAGAGGAACTCTGTGTGGCGCAGCTTGCGAGGCGCGCGGCCAGGCGCTCGCTGTGGTTGGCTGGCGGCGTGGGCGTGTGGGCGCGAGCGCGTTGTTTGTGGCTGCGTGGCGTTCGCTTGCGCGGCACGCAGGTGGGGTGCCCCATGCGCTGCTCCTTTTGCGCCACGGGCAAGGGCGGCTTTGCGCGCAACCTGCAGCCGCACGAGATCCTGGACCAGGTGCGTGCACTTCCCTTGGCACCTGCGTCCAAGTACAGGCGGCCTTGCGAATCGCGCGTTCGTCCTGGCCACGTGGCGCGCGCCTTGCCCCTGCCTCGCCCTGCCTCGCCCCTCCCCAGGTCATGACGGTGCAGGAGCAGTTTGGCGCGCGCGTGAGCAACGTGGTGTTCATGGGGATGGGCGAGCCGCTGCTCAACGTGCCGTCCGTCGTGCGCGCCTGCCACCTGCTCAAGGACCAGCTGGGGCTCAGCGCGCGCAGCGTCACCATCTCCACCGTCGGTGCGCCGCGCCCCCGCGCTGCCTCCCGCTCCGGGCCGCTGACGAGCGCACACAGACGCGCCTCGCACGCCGATGCGTCCGCGCGTTGCTGCTGACCCTCGCATGCTGCGGGTCGTGCGCGGCAGGCGTGCCCAACTCCATCCCTCGGCTGGCCAAGGAGCAGCTGCGTGCCACGCTGGCCGTGTCGATCCACGCGCCCAACCAGGCGCTGCGCGAGTCCATCATCCCCTCGGCAAAGGCGTACCCCATCGAGGCGCTCGTGCAGGACTGCACCAGGTGGGGCGGGCGGGCACACACCCAGCGGCTTGGCGAAGTGCCTCTGCCTCAGGCCTACGTTTTCCCAGGCGTGCGGCGCGCATGCCAGCATGCGGCGGTGGTTGCTGGTGATGTCACCCTGTGCCCCCGCCTCCTCCCTGCCGTCGCAGCTACTGGCGGACGACGGGCCGGAGGGTCACCTTCGAGTACACCCTTTTGTCCGGCGTCAACGACGAGCCCAAGCACGTGAGTCTCTCTCCGCTCTGCCCACGTGCACGGTGCGGGTGCGGGGCCTGGACCGCGCAGCCAGGGGGGTGCGTGCGCCCGCGCCACGTGCGCTCGCTCGCAGGCGGCGGAGCTGGCGGCCCTGCTCAAGGCGCACGACTTAGGGTCGCACGTCAACCTCATCCCCTGGAACCCCGTGACGGAGAGCGAGTTCGCGCGCCCCTCGCGCAACCGCGTCTTTGGCTTTGTGCGCGCGTTGGAGGCGGCGGGCGTCACGACCACTGTGCGCGTCACCCGCGGGCTGGAGGCGGCGGCGGCGTGCGGGCAGCTGCGGAACGAGCACCAGAAACTGCCGCTTCCCTCGTTCGCGCAGCCCACGTGATCAGGGGTTTCGTGCTGTTGCGGCTGCGCGACTCTTGCAATCGCGCCGGAGCAGGAGTTAGCCACGAGACTCGCGGTGTGCGGCACTGGCCAGCCACAGAAGCAGCGGCGGCGCAGTGTGCGGCACTGACGGCATGCATGCATGCGGGAGCACAGCTCTGTGCGTTCGTAAGGAGTTTGAGGGTTCCATAGCGGCGTTGGGCGCAAAGCAGAGGCAGAGCAGAACAGGTTTCTCAGGGAGAGCTTCACGGGAGCAGAGCAGCGCGGCAGCGCATGTGTGCATTGTGGGCACCAGCAAGCCCGAGGGAAGAGTAGGCCAAGGTCTGCGTGCGGCGAGGGAAAGAGCGTCGACGCAAGCTCACAAGAGCGCACAGGTCCTTCGGGACAGAGCGGGGGGCTTGACTCAGAGCGGAAAGCAACAGCAACCAGCACACAAGTCATGAGGGAGCAGAACGACACGAGTACCTGTGGTGCGCCTCATCACGCGTCAGGCACGCCGTGCAGCTATAAGATCAGAGTCCTTGTGTATGATTGTGCGTGTGTGGGAGGAGGCACGCGCCGCCAACCAGATGCACTGTGTGGGGCCAGGATCAGGTACATCAATGCACGTCGGTGAGCTCAGGGCTGCTCACGCGCCACGAGCGCCAGCACGTGCTCGCGCGCGCGCCTCAGGCTCTCCTGCACGGCGGCCAGCGAGGGCCGCGCCGCCGGGTCGCGCACCAGCACGCCCTCGACCAGGCCCTGCAGCAGCGGCTCGCCATGCGGGCCCAGCGCCGCCACCTCGCCCTTGGTCAGCGCCAGGCGCTCGCCCGAGCCCAGCGCCACGCGGTGCGTGACGGACGCGTAGTCCACCTCGGCGAACAGCGCCTTGCCCGACAGGAGCTCGTACGCGAGGCACCCGAAAGACCACACGTCGGACGCCAGCCCCGCGCCCGTGTGCCGCGCCTGCTGCTGCTGCGAAGCAGCAGCAGGAGCGCGCGAGGGCTGCTGCGGGGCGGTCCGGATGGCGCCGGCCGGGCCGGCCTGCAGCAGCAGCATCTCTGGCGACTTGTACACCTCGGTGCCGCGGTTGCGCGCCGTGTAGGCCTCGTCGGCGTTGCGGTAGGCGCGCGCCTCGCCAAAGTCGGCCAGCACGGCGCGGAAGGGCGGCAGGCACGGCGCCGGCGGCGCGGGGCCGTACAGCTGCCCGTCCTTGACGCCCTCGAGAGGCTCCACCAGCACCTGCGCCACACAAAAGTGCACGCATCCTGGAGTCGTCAGTCACCTCCGAGCTCGCGCATGAGCGCTCAGCCCCCCACGCGAGCACTGTTCCCCTGCTCTGGCTTAGGCTGGCGCCTAATCTTCCTCGCTGCGTGACGTGGGCGCTGGCCTGTTCGAACGTTGACGCAAGATGCACGCGCAACCACACACCCCTGCCCCGCTCACGTTTGCGGCCTTGAGGTCAAAGTGCACGACCGAGTCTCGCGCCAGCAGCGCCATGGCCTCGGCCACCTGCTGCAGCACGGCCAGGTACATGGCCACCGCCCGCGCGCCGTGCTGCGCCTCGCCGCGCGGCTGCCGCGCGCGCCACTCGGCGAGCGAGCAGCGGTACCGCCGCATCACCAGCCAGTACGCGTTGCGCGTCAGCCCGTAGTCGCGCAGCTGGCAGATACCCGCCTGCTGCTGCTGCTGCTGCTTGCCCGCCGCCGCCAGCGGCTGCAGCGCGCGCACCGCCTCGGCGGGCAGCATGGCCGGCCACGAGGGCGCCACGGCGTAGCGCTCCAGGATGGACACCTCGCCAAACACCTCGGGCAGCACCGAGCGGTCAAAGCCCGACGCCGGCAGCTCAATGACCTTGATCATGACCTGCTGCGACCCGCCTGGCGCCGCCGGGTCCATCGCCTTTGCCCGGTACACCGCGCCGTACGCGCCGCGCGAGTGGAACTGCAGGTCGGCGTACCGCCCCTGCCCCTCGAACAGCGGCCGCGACAGCAGGCGCAGCAGCCGCAGCGCCGCCGCCGCGCTCGCCCTCGCCGCCGCGCCGCCGCCGCCCGCCGCCGTGGCGAGCAGCTGCAGCAGCTCGGGCAGGATGGCCGTGCCCGGCGGCCCGGCAAAGTGCCACAGCAGCACGTGCTCGATGTTGGGTGTGCCGGCGTCGCCGGGGAAGGGCTGCGCGTAGGCCGGGTGCAGCGCGCCCGCCGGCGTCAGCAGCAGCTGCAGCAGCACCCGCAGCAGCGACGCGTGCATCAGCATGTCGTGGTACCACAGCTTGCGCTGCAGCGCCCGCGCGTACGTCTCGGGCGCGCCCGGCGAACCCGCCGCCGCCCCGGGGCTCGGCGGCACGTGGTGAGGGTTCATCGCGCTGTCCGCCGTCGGCGTCAGCGCCGCCGCCGCCGCCGCCGCCGCCGTGGTGGTGGCGGCGGCGGCGTCCTTGCGCGCGCTGCCCAGGCCACGGAGGTTGAGCGCGGGCACGCCGGGCTTGCCCGCGCCGCCGCCCGCCACGTCGGCGAGCAGCCCGCGGCCGGCCTGCCCGCCCTGGCTGCCGCTGCCGCTGCCGGCGGGCGGCGGCCGCGGCTGCAGCAGCAGCTCCCCCACAGTGTCCCACTGCTCGCTGTGGATCGTGGGCATGTCATGCTGCGCCGCTTGGGGCGCCGCCGCGTGCGCATCGTACGCCGTGTCGCTGGACGACAGCGCTGGCGGGTGCGGCGCCGCCGCGGCGGCAAAGCCCTCGTGAGGGCCTGCGGCGGCCATGGGGTGGTGGTGGTGCTCGCTGTAGCTGGTGCTGGCCAGGCGGGAGCCCGTCGTGCGGCGCGAGGACGGCGGCGGCGCGATGGTGGCGGCGGCGGCGGCGGCCTCCACGCCCGCGGAGTGCGGCTCTGGGTGCTGCTGCGAGGTGGTCGCGGCGAGCGCGACGGCGCTGCCGCTGCCTCCGCTGGGCTGCGGGATGGAGACGATGGTGGTGCGGGGCGAGGCGCCCACGCTGCGGCGCGTGGACAGCGGGCTCAGGTGCGAATGGTGCAGGTGGCCGGATGACGCGACGGACTCGTGGCCCGGCGCTGCGAACGGGCTGGCCGCCTGGTGAGGGCTTAGCATGGGCGCCAGGGCGAGCATGACACTCTCGGAGAGCGCGGTGACCGGCCCGCCGGCGTGGGACCGGAGCAGGTAGGTGCCAGAAGAGGCGAGCGGCGCGCCGGCGCTGCCGCGCGCGCTGTCCGAGGGGCCCGCCGCGCCGCCGTGGTGCTGCAGCCGCGCGCTGTGGCTCAGCGGCATCGACAGCAGCAGCGCCGCGCCGCCGCCGCTGCCGCCGAGCTGCGACCGGCTCCCGCCGCCCACGCCGTGCACGCTGTGCCACAGCGGGTCGTGCGCGCCGCCGCCGCCGCCGCCACGGCTTTGGGTGTTGAGCCGCGAGCGGCGCGAGCGCGACGACGCCAGCAGCAGCGCCTGCGCCGCCTCGCCGCCGCCGCCGCTGGGCGACGGCGCCAGCGGCGAGGCGCCGCTGCCCGCCTGCGTGTGCCGGTGCGAGGGCGTCACGATGCGTGACGAGGCCGCCGACCGGAGCGTGCCCAGCGACAGCTTGGGCACCGAGGGCCGCCGCGGCTCCACGTCGCCGCC
>VFQP010001204.1_pt1 | contig 36545 bp, 42 predicted proteins | sample 3512351 | NCBI WGS metagenome assembly VFQP01 (sample SAMN10412372, study PRJNA504923) | tailings metagenome | isolation source: Relicate 1 Philex TSF1 revegetated site | place: Philippines: Tuba, Benguet | collected 2017-08-29
CGCTGACCGCTGTGGGAAGCGCGCTCTGCGGCGGTGCGATGTGCAGGAGCGGCGGCAGCGCCAGCTGGAGCCCCACGAGCGCTCCATCCACTACACCATCAACCGCATCAAGCGCAAGCCAGAGCTACTGTGATGTGGGGTCCCGCTGCCGTGAGCGCTAGGCATCGTTCTGCGTTCGCTCAAACGTGCAACCGCCAGGAAGCAGGAAGCCTGGGCATTCACAGTGACGTGTCAGCGCGATACACATGTGGAAGAAGAATGAGAATGAGGCGGCACGTGTGCTCCAGGCCAGCCCGACGAGCGTCCCGTCACCGTGGTGCCGCTACCCCTACCCCCCGCTCGCCCCCCCCCCGGACGCTCAGTCCATGCGGCCCTTGACCGTGCGCGTGATGACCTTGTCGGGCGTGACGACGTGCACGATGGCGCCCCAGCCCGCCAGCGCGTCGCGGTCCACGCCCGAGAGCAGGCACTGCGCCAGCGTCTCGAAGAGCTCCTCGGGCTCGAGGTTCTCCCGCCACATGCTCTCGCACATGCCGTAGAGCGACTCTGGCGCCGTGCCCTGCACCATGAAGTCCTTGGCCGTCTCCATGGCCCCGATCGAGTCCATGCCGCACAGGTACGGCGTGCCGTCCTCCTCCAGCCCGGCGATCACGGGCCCCGCAAAGTAGGGCCCGAACCGCCGCTCGTACTGCAGCGCCGACACTAAGTGCCCGAACGTGGTGGGCCGCATGTTGCGTTCCTCGCGCAGCTTGTACAGGTTGTGCCTGCGGCCGCGTGCCGCACCATGGGAGGCGAGGCAGGGGGGCGACTGTCACCACAGCCACCACAACCACCGCTGCGTTGATCTCGTGCTCATGGCTCTCCCACAGTGCTCCTTGCTGGAGCTGCTGCTGCTGCTGCTCGGGGCTCGCGTGAAGATCGCGATCTCCGCGAGTTTGTTGCTCCCTCCTCGCTGAAAGGGTCGCGGCGAGGCGTCTGGTCGCAGCGCAAATCGGAGCGCTCAGCAGCGGCTGCTGCTCGTCATCCTGCTGCGCCGAGCAGGCCTCGAGAGCATGAGCACACACCTGAAGACGAGCTTTTGGTGCAGCGTCTGCGCGTCCGTGGCGAGCCCGGATAGCCCGATGAAGAGCTTGTCGTGAATCTTGTAGACTTTGGGGCAGTCGGTGGTGATGGTCTGCAGCTGCACGCCGAAGCGCAGGTCCGAGCCGATGGCCACGCAGTTCTTGCCGGCCATGGCCACGATGGCAGCTCCGTTGTACTCGAAGATGCTCATCCTTGCGATTTCTGGACCTTGCTGGCTCTGCGCACGACGTGCTCATGCGATAACCCTAGGGTGCGTCCGAGTTTCAGACAGCGCTGCTTGCCTGGTCTGTCAGCGCACCACTGGGCAGGACCTTCACGGTGGATCACGGCGTCGGGACCACTGCGCACAGCGCACGCAGCACGCCGAGCCGTCGCCCTCACTTGAGCAGCAACAAATCGCGCAAAGCAGCGGAAGGCACGAGTTATGAATAAGAGAGGCACAACAGCACCAGGCACTTGAGCAAGAGAACGACGACCGCCTCGTCCCAGCGCCGAGTCCATCCAGGCCGCTGGAGCCTCCCTCCTGGTCGCAGCGGATGCAGAAAGCACATTTTGCCAACGCCATTGGCACCACCCGCCTCACAGCCGCGGGAACATATGTATGTGTGGGCCACGCGAACCGCACACGCTTATGAGAAGACGGACCCCCCCCCTTCCGCGAGCAAGTTGTGCCTGGGCGGAGATCGCGCTCGCGAGCCCCCACCCCACACAAGAGCAAGCGTCTTGCGCGTGCGCACCCACACGAGGGCAGCAGGACGTGGAAAGGGTCTGTTCATACAGAGAGGGACCTGAGCACCTACACGGCCTGGAGCAGCGTTCTGCGTCACGCGCCACCTCGCCACTGCTGCGCGACCACCGCGTGCAAGACCCCCCTGGACCCCTGAGGCTGCTGCCTCGAGCACGGAAGAGCACATGTGCACGCACAGCCTGCACACATGGAGGGGAAGCCGCAGGTCTGGCAAGAGGAAAGGGGCAAAACTATGCTGGCGGCGGCGGCGCCCTGGCGCGCACTGCACGCACGAAACGCGTCCGAGTGCACACCGGCGGGCAAGCGTCCGCGCTCTCATTTTCTACAACCCCGGCAGGAACCCCGGCCACGCCGCTGCTAGCAGGAGACGGCGGCGGCAGGCTCGCACGCGCTGTGCGGCCCGACGCCCGCCTGCGCCCCTGGGTGGGGTGAGGCGGCAGAGGAGGGCGGCGAGGGTGAAGAGGACGCCATGGCGTGCTTGTGCTTGGCCAGCTCCCGCCGGAAGGCGGCCAGCTTTTCCGGGCTGAGGGAGGCGGTGAGCTCTGCCACCAGCTGGCCGTCCTGCACCACATGGAAGAGCGGCACCTTGCTGACGCCCAGCGACTGGAACAGCGTCACCGTGTCGGGGTCGCTGCCGTTGAGCTTGGCCCACAGCACGTCGCTGTGCTCCGCCTCCGCCATGCTGCGGATCTTGGGGTAGAGCGTCCGGCACACGCTGCGCAGGCACCCCGGGGGGTGGGGTGGGTTGAGGTGCGGTGTCAGGCCAGGCGGCCAAGGCTATGCTTCTCTCTCTCAGGCAGGGCGGCAGAGGGCTCTCACTAGCAGTCCTCGGTGAAGAACTTGGCCACCAGCAGCTTGCGCTCGCTGGTGGCGCGCTGCACCAAGGCCCGGTACTCGTCCGCCGAACGGCAAGCAACCATGTTGCTGGGGGCCTCGTGCCTGCAGAGCGTGCACACGCACGTGCATTGCAAGGCGGCTCTGGTGCGGCCGGATCTATACGCGCGATTGGCCGACGCCCGGCCACCAGCAGGGCCCGGGCGCGTCCCCCTGGGGCTCAGTGTGGCCCCAACTGAGCCAAGCTGCGTACAGAGCGCTTGGTGGACCAGCTGGATCCAAGGCCCTCTGGCCGACGAGCCCCACCAGCCGTTCCTTCCACGTCACGCAACACGGCGTGCGCACCATTTGCGCGATGGTGAGGGCATGTCCGCCCGCTCCGCTGCGCGGTACTGTTGCCATTCGCTCCGTCGCCGTGCTGCGTCGGGGTGCGCGCCCAGAGTTTCGGTGGCGGTGGCCAGCACGCGGAGGAGCCGCGCGCCGCGCGCCGCTGCCGGAGGCGCTGATGATGAGCCCCTAGCAGCTGCAGGCGCACATCGCTCCCGGCACAATGCGCGCTGCGACATCGCGTTGCGCTGCGTCGTGCTGTTTTCTCGCGAGTGGCGTGCGCGAGGTGTGTGTGCGCTCTGGACGAGGAGCGAGAGCAGGAAAGGCCTGTGCACACGCGCACAGGCCCACGACTTCGGTGCGCGCTCGCTTCTGCGCTGCTGCTGGCGTTGCAGAAGGCGTTGCAGCACAGCAAGACCTCAGGGCCAGATCGCGCCCTCAGTGCTCGGGCCCTCAGTGCTGCTGCTGCTGCTGCTGGTGCTGCTGCTGTTGCTGGTGGATGAGCAGCTGCCGCGCCATGGCCGGGTCCGAGGGCGACGCCAGGTCGCCCAGCAGCGAGCTCAGCAGGTTGAGCGTGGAGCTCGCATCCCGCTGGATCGGCTGCAGGCTGCCAAGGTCCAGCAGCGGCGCGCCTCCCCCTTCTGCCCCTGCCCCTGCTGCACCGTCCGCCGCGTGCGGCCCCGCCACCGCCGCCACCGCCGCCGCCGCCACGGCCACCGCCTCGGCCGACTGGAACTGCGTGGCGGCCTCGGGCGGGTGCTGCCCCCCTGCCGCCCCCCAGCCGGTGGCGGTGTGCTGGCCGCCGAGCCCGTCGCCGCCCAGCAACGCGTGCAGCCCGTCGTCGCCCAGCAGCTCGTCCATCTGTGGGGGCTCGGGCGACAGCGGAGCGGCGAGTGGCGGCGTGGGCACGTCCATGAGGGCGCGCAGCAGCAGGTCCTCATCCACGTCATCATCGGCGGCAAGGATCTGCTGCGCTGCTGTGGGAGCCGGGGCCTGGGCGCCCGCTGCCGCCGGCGACGCGTGGTCGTGGCTTGGCGCGGGCAGCGCTTGCCCTTGGGGTGGTGGAGGAGGAGGGGCGGGCAGGGCAGCCGCGTGGAGGAGGGCGTGCGATGAGGAGTCGGTGTGGCTGGTCCGGTGCTGGTGCCCGCCTGCCGCCGCCGCCGCCGCCGCCAGCTGCTCCTGCTCCTGCTGCTGCCCCGCCGCGCTGCTGCGGCCCGGGTGGTGGTGCGCCGGGTTGCCGCACGACCCCTTGGCCGCCGCCAGGATGCTCACGCGCTGCGGCGGCTCTGCCGACGAAGCCTCACCCGACCCGCTCGCGCGCCTCTGCTGCTGCTGCTGCCAGGCGGGGTCCAGCAGCCCGTGCGCCGTCGTCACCACGGCCCCCAGCCCCGGTGGCGGCGCCAGCGTCACGCGTTGCAGCGGCCCCCCCGCTTTCGCCCCGCCGGGGTTGGCGCCGCTCTGCGCCACCGCCATGGCCGCCGCCACCGCCGCCGCCGCCGCCGGGCCCCCCGGCGCCGAGGGCCCCGCCGCCTGGCGCGGGGCGCTGGCGGCGGCGGAGGCTTGCATGAGCACGGGCAGCACGGTGCCGCCGGGCGGCAGCGGCATGGGCGGGTCGTTGCTGGGCTGCAGCTGGCCCGAGGGCAGCAGCGGCGCGCCCGCCTGCTCGGCCGCCTGCATCAGGAACGGCGGCACCTGCCCCGTGGACGAGGCGGCCTGCGCCGAGGCGGTGGCGGCGCTGGCCATGGTGGCGGTGGGCGGCAGGCGCTGCGTGGACGACGAGGGAAGCAGCGGCTGCGGCGCGCCCCCCCCGGGCGCTGCAAACAGGTCCGAGGGCGAGCCATGGAAACCCGTAGCGGCGCTGCCGCTGGGCGTGAGCGGCGCGGGGCCGCTCGAGTGCGACGGGCGGTGCTGGCCATGCGCGGCGGCGGCGGGGCCCCCTCCCGTCGCGTTGCTGCCGGCGTCGCTGCTGGTGCCCGGCAACGCCAGCTGCTGCTGCTGCTGCTGCTGGAGCAGGGTAGCGACGGCCGTCTTGGTGGCGGCGGCAGCAGCGGCAGAGAGCGGCACGGGCACGTGCGTGGGCGGCGCGTGGCGGGACGCCACCTCTGCCAGCACGGCAATGTCGTCGCTCACGTACGGGTAGGCGTACACGATGAGCCGCGCCACCTGCCGCGTGTTGGCAACGGTTTGGTGGGCGACGCGTGGTGCCTCATGTACCCGCTCTCTCGTGAGCTGCTCACAACAGCGCGCAACAGCGCCTCTCGGCACACCTGCACGTCGGTGAGGATCTTGTGCGCAAACACCTGGGCCGCCAGCACGATGAGGCACCTGCGGATGGAGCGGGTGTGTGGCCGCGGTCTTTGTTGGGCCAGCGCAGTGAGTGAGGAGGCGAGCTGCTGCTGCTGCGGCGATGGCGGTGCGGGCGGTTCGCTAGTAGGAGCCACAACGCACGCACCTCTCCTTGATGATGTTGGTGTGCATCTTCTCCAGTAAGATGGTGTCCGTGATGGTGCCCAGGAACGTGCCGTCAAACACCTACGCAGCTCATCAGGCGCACGCGCAACGTCGCCTCTGCACCTGTCGGCGCAGGCACAGCGCCGCCCTGCAGAAGCCGCCCTGCAGCAGCAAGAAGAAGATGGCTCACGTTGCCGTATCGGTTGACGCTGAGCAGCTGGCTGATGGCGGCGCTGATCTCCCCCCGCTCGGCCATCAGCTTGGCGTGCCAGCGGTTGAACATTTCCTTTAGCGTCCACGCCCACATGCACTGCTCGGGCGACACCTGCAGCCGGTCCACCACCTCGGCCCAGTGCGACTGCGCGGCAGCAGAAGCAGGGGTAGCGAGGGACGGGTACGCGCCGTGCGGGCTTGGGCAGCACAGGAGCGGAGAACGGTTCGACAGGTGTGTGAGGTCTTCTGCAGCCCGTGGTGGGGCACAGCACCGGCGATAGAAGGGGGGGAAGGGCGACGATTCATGGGGGCCGCACCTCTGGCGCCACCGACACGTCCTCTAGGCAGTTCATCATCTCGAGCACGTTGCAGCCCGACATGAGCAGGCGGTCAGGTCGCAGCAGCGTGATGTACTGCGCGCGGGCATGGGCGCAGGCGCAGCACGGGCGGCACAGCCGTGCGTTGCTGCAGGCCGCGCGCAGCGGCTGGCAGTAACACTGCGCTTCTTCGCCTGCCGCTCACCTTGAGGGCGATGCGCAGGGGCGCCACATGCGCCACCAGGCGCGTCATGTCGCCGTCCAGCTCGCTCTTCATGAGCGCCCCGCCCACCTGCGCACCCAGTCGCAGAGCACACCTGGACGCGTCGCTGCTGCTGCTGCTGCTCACGGCTGCTGCTCACGCCCGGCAGCGTGACTCACAGCAGCCCCCAAGCCCCAATAAACGCTGCCTCACATTGAGCATCAGGTCCTTGGCCTTGCCCGCCATGTCCTGGATGCGCATGCTGCTCAAGATCTGCGGCGCACTCGCGCGTGAGGGCAAAGAAGCGGCGCTGCTGGTGGCGCACGGCAGCTCACAAGGCGCGTGCGGCCTGGCAGGGTGGAGGGCACTGGCGTACCTGCGTGCTGAGGTTGACGGCGGCCAGCTGCGCGTCCGCCTGCCCCGCCTGCACCGCCTGCAGCCGCTTGATCTCCTCCTGCTTGATCTCCATCACCTGCGGTGCGCGGCTCGGCGGCCGCACGTGCATGCGTTTGGGCTCGCTGGTCAGAGGCAGCGCACACGGCACGCCCTGGGGCCCCTTGCCGTGCCGTGCGGCGTACCAGCTCGAGGACCTTGCAGCGGTTGTTGAGCTGGCGGTTCTCCTGCTCCAACACGGTGAGCGCGGCCAGCTTGCGCTCCAGCTCCTCCTGCAGCACCTGCACCCGTCCCCCAAAGTGGCGCACGCCGGCACGCCGGCGGTGGCACATTGCGCGTGCGCGCCACCAGGTGCTGCGCGTAGAGCCCTGCGCCCCATCATTTTGGCGGGGCCTGCCCAGAAGCTGGCGCCGTGCCATCACGGAAAAAAATGTGTGCGCCCCCTGTGGCCCGTGCAATGCCTGCACCTGCAGCCCTGCAGCCCTCTTCATCCCCCCTACCTTTGGGTCCTTGATGATGCCGCCGTTCGTGCTCCCCTTTGGCCTGCCCCGCTTGCGCTTGATGGGGTTGCCGTTCTCGTCGAGCGGCGGCCCGGGCTTCGCGGGCTGCTTCACTGGCTGCTCGGTGGCCTCTTCGATGGGCGCGGACGCGCACTTGAAGTCGTCCGCGTGGATGCTCAGCACATCGCGCAGGAGAACGAAACCTTTCAGCAGCGAGTCTATGTCCATCGCTCCAGCCATCACGATAACACCGTGCACACGAAGCCTGAGGCAGAAATGCCTGCACCCTGGGGAGACGGCAGGACGAGAGTGGTGGATGCGCATGCGCGTGCGGTCTCCGTCCTGCACTGCTGCTGATGTGCGCAGCACGATGGATGCGCAAGTGGTAAACGTTGAGCAGCAGCAGCGGCCGCGGAGCGGCAAGCTGGGTGCCCTGACGGCGTGGCGCCTGCTGTGCCTGGCCGTGCTGGCCGTGGAGGCCGGCCTGTGCATCCGGTGAGCACCAGGACTGCATGCAAAGGATGCTCACGTTGTGCAGACGCTGAGTTCAGCCGCCTCTGCTCCTTTTGCGCGCTGCAGGTTCGCGACCTTGGCCCGGACTCTGACCGAGTCCACAGCCAGCTCCGCGTGCTCGCCGTGGGAGGCGCTGCTGCTGCCGCGCAGCTCGCTCCTGCTCCAGCGCGGCGACGGAGCTCCAGCGGCAGCACTCTCTCCTCAAGCGGCAGCAGCCACCGACAGCTCGCCGGCCGCTGCGCCTGCGGAGGAGCAGGACCTCGCAGCAGCAGCCAACGCATCAGCCGCACCGTTAGCCGCTCCACTCACGTATGCACCGCCGCCGCCGCCGCCGCGGCTGGAGGACGTGCCCCCGCCGTGCGGCTGCGGGGGGCAGCAGGGCGACGCGGAGGACGACGCAGCCTCGCCGCCATCAGACATGGACACGCTGCGCATGGCGGAGCACTGGGCTGAGTACTACGACGTGCGTGCGCAGCAAGAGGGCGGGGCGGGGCTGTGCGCACTGCGCCCCCACACGCCGCCACGCCGACACTTCCCTGCCGCCGCATGCTGCTCTGCTGCGCAGGACTATGACGGCGCGCTGGTGCAGCTGCGCGCCCGCGCCAACCTGTCAGAGGAGCGGCCGCCGGAGGCCGACGAAGACGGCACAGAGGAGGAGGACGCCCTGGACGGGCTCGCTCCGCTGCCCGACGCCGCGCCCTCTCCTCCGCCACAAGACCAGCAGGAGCAAGGGACTGAGGAGGAGCGCGGCGACACGTGGGCGGCCACGCACGAGCTTCCTGACGGCAGCTGGCCAGCAGCGGAGGGCGACGCGCCAAGCGCCCCTGGGGAGCTGGAGCCAGAGCCGCACAGCGCAGCAGCACCTGCCCCTGCGGCGCCTCAGCCGGCGGACGACGGCGGTCCCCTGGTTGGGCTGGAGGAGGAGCCCCACGCCAGCCATGTTGAGGGGCTCCTGCTGCGGGAGCAGCACGGCGCGCAGGCAGCAGGGGAGGAACCACAGGAGCCCTCAACTGCAGCGTGCACCAGCACGGACCCTCAGGAGGAGGAGCACGCGGCAGCGCTGCACCCTGCGGCAGACAGCACCTCTCTGCCAGAGCCCAGCCCAGCGCAGGAGCCAGCGCCTCCTTCCGCAGGAAAGCAGCCGTCCGGCGTGCAGGGGGCTGCCGGCGCCGCGGGCGTGGTGGCGCTGGTCGCCGCGCTGGCGGCCGTCGCACGGTCGCGAGCGCAGGCGCGCCGGGAGGGCGGCGCCGGTGCCGCGCAGCGGCAGCCGCCCCATCCCGACTCGGAGGCGTCCACCCCCTGGCAGCAGGCAGCAGCTCCTGGCCGCGCGGCGGCAGCGTCGGCGCGCACTGGCCGCAGCGCGCTGCTGAACAGCCAGGAGCAGCAGGCAGGCGAGGAGGACGAGGAGGCGCTCAGGGCCGCCCTGCTCGGCACGAGTGAGTGCTGCGCCGCCTCGCTGGCAGCCCCGCCTCTAGGGCTGGATGGGACGGTGGTGCACGCCGCCTCTGCGACGACGCAACGCTGCTGTGTGGCATGCCACTCGCTTGCCTGGCAGGCGCCTCCATGGCTTCCATGCGCGTGCTGCACCTGGTGGCCACGCCGCCCGAGCCGCCGCCCACCACGGGGCGTGTCACGCGCAGCAGGCTGCGCACGGCTGCCGCGCGCGGCGAGGAGGGGCCGGACCAGGCGCCCGGGCCCACCCCTACCGCCAGCGCGGCGCCCACGCCCGCGCGGCGCCGGCAGTCGCTCCGCTTTGCGCCGCCGCCGGCCCCCGGCTCAGACAGCGAGGAGGATGAGCGCCAGGCGCCCAGGACCACCCCCGCGCGCCGCTCTTTGCGCCGGTGACGCTGTCGACTTGTTGCGGTGCTGGTGTGCTGTGCTCCCGTGGCGATTGGCTGGGTCGCGCGCTGACTGACGCACTGATGCCTTCCTGCTGCGGCTGCAAGCCCAGAGCCGTGCGACAAGTTCTTGCACCTGGGGGGGGACACGTCTGCTTCAGTTGGACAGAAGGCAGAGTAGCCTTCTGTCCACAGGGCCACGGTAGTAACCAGCCTCCGAGTTCCCCGCCGCACCAGCGACTGCGCGCACCCGCCACACCACGTCACCACCGCAATAAAGCCAAAACCTCCGCGCCTGAAAGGTGCTGTGTGGTGTGTGCTGGTGTCCATGCGTTGCACCCTCCCAGCGGCACGCGGGGCAAAGAATACGAGCGCGGCTCCCTGCCCCTGGCCGTGGAGAAGGACAAGCACAACAATGCGCGGAGCCGCTCAGCCTGTGTTCTGCGCTGCCATCACGTGGAACCAGCGCTCGGCATGCAGGCAGGCTCCTCGCCGTGTGTGGCAGCAGAGAGGTGCCCGCAAGAGAGGGTAGGAGGCGTGACGCAGCGTCGGGTCAAGCGGCGCACACACTCTGGTGACTTGTGGTTCAGCGTTCGCTCTCTCAAGACCACGCACAGGACCAGACAAAGATCAGGGTATGGTCGAGTAATAGCACCTCCGCATCTCGCCCCGGCACACACAGAGACTCCCTCCCCAGGTCGCCACGCCACGCCACGGTCAGACCTTCAGCAACCAGCCCTCTGGCTCCTGCAGAGCCATGCAACACGCACTCCGCCGCACGGTGCAGCCCCCTCCGCACCGTGGCCCTCACGCCCAGTTTCCATGTCTCCCTCCGCACGCGCCGCGTGCTGGGGCGTGACCAAACACCGTATTCACAACGGGAGGAAATCAGCAACACGACTTTTTGTTTTGTCAGCTCCCCGTCTCTCTCTCTCTCTCTCTCTCCCGCTCTCTCTCCTCCCTCTCACGCGCGCACGCGCACAGGGCAAGCTGCAGAGGTCAGGTCACGACGCACGCCTTGCCTCCTGGCCCACCTGCCGCCTGCCCAGCACGCGGGTGCTACGGCCTGGCCTTGAGGGAGGAGGGAGGCAGGGAGGCACGCACCTCCCAAGCGGGCAACGTCTCGCGCCCGCCCGCCCGCCCGCAGAGAGTCATTGAGACCCACGCGCCGCACAGCCCAGCCAAGCACAAACAGAGAGGGGGGAAAAGTGCAAGTGCGATTACCGTTCACGCATCCACGCAGATAGCCGTCTCTGACTTCGAAGCTTCGTCGTTCAGCTGCTCAGCAAGCGGGCCCGCGGTGGTGCAATGAGGGCCAGCGCCGCGGCGGAATCACGGTGCCGGCGACGACGGTGACCCAAGCGTCGCGCCTGCGCCCGCGTTCCGCCGGGCGCGCGTCAGGACGTGCGGATGAATGGTTTTGGGCAGCGTTGCCGCAGCGAGGCTCAGCGGGCCAAGTCGGTGCGCGGCAGCCGCGCGTGCGTGCGCGGCCGCCGCGGCACGCGATTGCCGCCACGCTGGCTCTGCGGGCGGCGCGCCCGCGGATTGCGCGCGTGCGGGCACGCGCATAGATTAGCCGACCGCGGCGGCACGTCCCGTCCCCGAGACGTGCACGAACGTCGACGTGAGGCGCGCGGGCCATGGAGCGGGAACGACCAGGGCACAGGTGAGGGTGTGAAGGGTGAGTGGACGAGCGAGGCGCCCGTCTGAGTGAGGTCAGGGGCGCGTGAGGGAGCAGCAGCGCGTCGCCGCGCTGCGCTGTCGCCGCCCGGCAGTGCAGAGCGTCGCGTGACTGGCACCCGTCCCACAACGACGACGTCAGGCAGACCTTCCGCAACGGTGCGTGTCTTGCGGTCAAGTCACGACGTTCGGCCACCAGCAACGCAGGTCAGGGAACCGCGGGGCTTGACCCAGCCAACGCCTCCGCTTGCGCCAGCCAGGAAGTGCGCATCCGTTCAACACAGGGGCAGGGGAACTACCATCCCCCTGCCCCCTTCCTCCGTCTAGAGACCTTGGGGCTGCGGCAGCGCGCACGTGCACTTGAAAATGCTTGCCGCGCCCCCGCGACGTTTTTGACCGACCCGGACCCAGAACGAGCGCGACCACAAAGGGAACCATCCAACACCTCCCCAACTCTGCCACAGCCATGCAGGGCCTCGTCACTGGGCGTCGGGTCGCGGGAGCAGCCACGTGTGGCAATGGAGTTCCGCTGACCACGACCAAACAACCAACAAACAGGGGGGAGCGCGTGGGTGGGGCGCGAGCAGGAGCAAGGCCTCGCGCTGCGCCGCCCCACGCCACGCCTCCGCACCACACCGGATGAAGGGCCGAACCCTGATGGTACACACGGGCCAGGGCGTGCGTCACGCCGGCCACGGCTAAGCGCCGCGGCGTGACCGTACGGCGTCGGAACGCGCCCCCCCCCCCCCCCGCGCGCTGCGTCTGCCCCCCAGCCTCCCACCGCGTGAAGCCAAGCGCTTCATTCCCCACGCCGCCAAGCAGCGAGGGACGCGCACTTCCCACGCCGCGCGCGTTTCCCTGGGAGGCCGGGCGCGCAGGCAGGCAGCAAGCGGGGTTGGGAGGCGCTCGCCGCAAGCAGCAGCGAGCGCGATTGGCATCACGAAAAACAGTCCTGCAAGCGGCGTGGACGGCTACATGGCACGGGCGCGCACGGCTGCGTGCGCGCAGGCCAACGGCAACAGGATCAAACCGCCCGCTACGATCACCATCACCATGACCAGCAGCGCGAGGGCGCGGCGGCGGGGCGGGTGCCGCCGCAAACCACCCTCGCTCCCTCCACGCATACAACCCCACCCCGCACCCTCGGCGAGAGTGGCGACTACACCCCGCGGGGCCACCGCGGCCCTCTAAGGCGCTCGAGGGCAAGCTCTGCGCTCGGCTGGTGTACATTCGACTCCACTCTCGCTCACGCGCGCACGGCAGAACGGGAGAAGAAGGAATACCAGGGCGCAGCGCTGCGGCGCGTCCGGGGGCGGGGGGACGCCTCGCCCCTCGCCTCACGTGTGCACGTGGGCCTCCCACCTTTTCTGGGGGGCAGGAGGAGGGCACCTCGCCTCTCCAGCTGTCTCTCACATGAACTTGAAGTTCCAGAAGGCCAGGATGCCCGCCTTGCGCACCTCTAGCGAGGTGGGCTCCTCCAGCCCAAAGTCCACGGCGCGCATGGCCTCGCGCTGCTCCCGCTCCTCCTCCTCGCGCTGCAGGCGCAGCAGCTGCTGCTCGTCGTCGGCAGCGGCCACGTGGCGGGGCGGCTGCGCGCGGCGGCGCGGCGCCTGCGGCCGGCGGGGTTGGGTCCCGCCGCCGCCGCCGCTGGGCGGCCGAGGCAGCGCCGCGCCGCTGACGCCCAGCACCCTGACGCCGTCGCCAAGCGCCGGCCGCTGCTGCTGAGGGTGCTGCTTGGGCCCGTTGCTGTGGCCGTTGCTGCTGCTGTGGTGGTGGCCGTTGGCGTGCTGCTTGCCGTTGGCGCCGCTCTGCGGCGGCCGGCCAAACGCCGACGCCGGCACAAACGGCACAACGTTGTTGCCCACGCGGACCGTGCCGTAGTTGCTGCCGGAGGCGCCGGGAGACCGCGACGCGGGCTGCTGCGGCTGCGAGGGCGCCGCCGGCGCCGCCGCCGGCGGCCGGGCGCTGCCCTCTCGCGCGCCGCTCCCGCTGCCCAGCAGCCCCGCCGCCGGCGACCCCGCCTTGGGCAGCGCCGGCGACAGCGCCGCCGTGATGCCCGCCGGCAGGCTGCCAAACAGCCCGGCGGCGGGGCTGCCGCTCTGCGGCAGGCCCAGCGCGGTGGCGCCGGCGGCGAGCAAGTCGCCCGTGCCCATGAGCGTGCGCAGCACGTCAAAGCCCGTGCCAAAGAGCGTCGAGGGCGGCACGCCGGCGCGGTCGGCCTGCTTCTGCGCCAGGCAGTCCACCACGTCGAGCGCCACCTGGCGGGTGGCCTCGGCGTTGACGGTCGAGCCGGTCAGCGCGCTCAGCGCGTCCGACAGCTCGCGGACCTGCTCGCTGGGGCTGCTGACCAGCGCCAGCAGGTGCGGCAGCGAGGGCGCCTCCAGGTCCTCCGGGCGCACGCCTGCGGTGAGGAACAGGCGCCACACAGTGGTCGACGTCGTGCGAGAGCAGGCGGGGCGTCTCAGATTGCGCCGCGTGCAACACTTTGTGCGCGCGGCAGCTCACCGACGAGCGTGGCAAAGAGCTCGGTGATGGTGGCGAGGTGGATGGACTCGGTGGCGTCGAGCGGCGGCGCCAGCACGTCGATGAACTCGTCGAGCTCCATCACCACCATGCCGGGGATGGCCACGGGCGGCAGCTTTGGCAGCGGCAGCGGGCCGAGGAAGGGCAGGCGCGGCGCCAGCGTGGGCAGCGTGGACCAGGCGCGGCGCAGGCGGTCGCGCAGCAGCAGGTCGAGCGCGTTGCCCAGCTGCTCGGCCAGCAGCGGGCGCAGCTCCTTGGCCTCGGGAGAGAGCAAAAAGGCCACCACCTCGCGCGCGCTGGCGCCCTCGTCGGGCACGGCGTCCAGGTCGATGAAGCCGGCCGTGGCCTTGGCGTCCGCCACATACCCCTGCGCGGAGCCCCGTGGGCGGCGGCGCGAATGGTGAGCGCGCGGCGTTGTGGCGGGGCACGAATGAGGGCGCCGCGGTGCCAGCCAGCGGTAGCGTGCAAGACTAGCTCACCAGGCCGGCATTGAGCAGCGCGCTGAGGCGCGTGGGCTTGACCTGGCCCGAGGGGTCGTAGAGCAGCTCGCGGAGCAGGTGGCCGCTGCCGCTGCTCTCGTTGCGCAGCACCTTGCGCACCACGAAGGGGTAGGCGTTGGCCACCATCTGGTACCCGGGGTCGCCTGCGCACGGGCGATTCATTGTGTGCACACGATCGTTGAGGTTGAGCTGGCGGAGGCCTCGCCGAGCTGAACCGCAAGCAGGCGCGACGCCGGTGGCCGCGCCCCTCACCTGAGAGCGCGATGCCCTCGAGCGTGACGACGGAGCGGGCCAGGAGGCTCATGTAGGGCGGCACGCTGAAGGGGATCTCGAGCGTGGCCGACAGCAGGTCCTGCGTGAGCGTGCCGATGCTGAAGGAGCGCGCGCCGCCGCCGCGCAAATAGGGCGAGAGGACTCGGTCCAGGACGGGGATGATGAGCCCGCGGTCGCAACCTTCGGGCAGCAGCTTGAGCGCGATGAAGTCGTCGACCAGCGCGTCAAAGTCGCGGTTGCTCAGGTGGATGATGGAGCTGACCATGGCCTCGCGGTCGCGCTCGGGGATCTCGGCCACCAGGCCAAAGTCCAGCAGCGCCAGCTTGCCCGCGTCAGGCCCCTCGGTCACCTGCGGCGCCGCAACCGCAACGCAGCACCTTGTCCCTCGTCGCGACGGACCGTCTGCTTCGCTGCGACGCCTGATCCCGCTGCTCCCGACAGCGAGCACATGTCAATCGGCTCGCGCACCTTGAGGATGTTGCCTGGGTGGGGGTCCCCGTGGATGAAGCCCATGTCGAGCAGCTGCGTGAGGAAGGCGGCCTGCCCCACGGGCACCAGCTCCCGGATCTCCTCTGGCGGCAGGCGCGTGAGCTTGACGCCCGGCACCCACTCCATCACCAGCACGCGCCGCGTGGTGTAGCGCATGTGCGGCTGCGGGATCACCACCTGGTCGCACAGCGCGCAGCCCGAGGCGCCCAGCAGCTCGCGCATGCGCTGCGCGTTGAGCGCCTCGTTGCGGAAGTCCATCTCGGTGTAGAGCCCCTCGGCAAACGTGGAGAGCACTGACTGGAAGTCCGTCGTCTGGGCCGTGAACTTGCGCACCAGCTTCTCGTACGTCACGGTCGCGCGGCGCATCACGTACAAGTCTGTGCGGCAAGAACGGGCAGACAGGAGCGCCGGAGACTCTCGACGGTGTTTGTGCGTCTGACCGGTGTGGGTGCTGGGAGCGACGACGATGCCCCACGGAGCGCTGGGCGGCGAGGGCCAGCGTGCAGTGTACAAGTGTCCACACTCACCCTTGGAGATGGTGGAGAGCGCGCCGGGCCGCTGCACCTTGACGGCCACCTCCTCGCCCGTGTCGCGCAGCCGCGCGCGGTACACCTGGGCCAGCGAGGCGGCCGCCACGGGCTCGCTGCCAAACTCGCTGAACACGCGCTCCAGCGGCTGGCCCAGCTCCTTCTCCACCACCTTGCGCGCCTCCTGCGGCCACGGTCCCCCGCAGGGCAGGCGCGCACGCGTACATCGTGTGATGCGCGTTCTCCCCGCCGGCACCGCGCGCGTCCGGCGCCTCACGAGCGGCGGCAGCCGTGCGTGCAGCTGGCAGGCGCACCTGCGTGGAGAAGGGCGCGATGCGGTCCTGCAGGCGCTGCATCTCGGGCATGACTTGCGCCGGCAGGATGTCGGGCCTGCGGGCGGCGGGCGGCTGGCGCGAGTGAGCCCAGACGAGACGTGCCCTCCCTCCACGGCCGCAGAGGAGCTGCTGCGCCTGCGCCACCCACCGCGTGCTGAGGACCTGCCCGAGCTTGATAAAGGTGGGGCCCAGCTGCTCCATGTTGGACACGGCGTCGCGCGCCAGGTCCACCTGCCGCTCCTCCAGCCGCCCACTCAGGAACGCGTTGGCCAGCCGCGTGAGCCATGGAGCTGCATGCAGCGCATGGCAGCCACAGCACCCAGGCCACGCTTCAGGAAGCTGCCCCCTCCCCTTGCCTGTCGCGACGTGGGCGGTCGGCGCGCCCACGCCAGCGCACCCGTGACGGCGGAGAAGTGCGTCCACCTGCCCAGCAGCTCGCCGGGTTTCTTGCTCCAAAATGACGTGAGCCTCTCCTCGTTGTAGCACAGCGGCAGGCCCTCGTCGTCCACCTCGTCGGGGTCAAAGCTCGCGTCATCCAGGCGCCGCCGGCTCACGTACGAGAGGCTCTGCGCAGGCGCGGCATTTGCCGCCCGCAGGAGGCAGCAGGTGCAAATGCGTTGTCCAGGTGCCGTGCTGCAGCCCTCGGCTGGCTGGGCGGCCTGCGGCGCCCTGTGGCCATGTCTCCGGCTCTCGCTCGCGGCCCCCCCCCCGTTGGCGCGCCCGGCGAGCTCAGCGAGTCAAGCGTTCGACCCCGAGCGCCCGATTCGAGGGTCCATCCAGTGGCCGCGCCGCGCGCGTGATTCCGGCGCGTGCCGCACTGCTGCATTTGCGGACGGCCTCGCGTGCGCTTTGCCGTAGGCGAGGTGGACCTCGCACACAAGCCGGGCGGCCCCACCCCAGGAGCCAGCCCAGAGGAGCGGCTCCAAGGCGGCCGGGTTCGCGCTGCGGATGCGCACCTTGACGTCGCGAATGGTCATGCTCTTGTCGTCTTCGGCGTCCCAGTCCACAACGTCGCGCAACAAGAAGTCCCTGGCGTCCCCGCGCCGAGCCACCGCTCCTGGCGGCGCCAGCAGCACGCCGCGGCTGCTGGTGGAGATGTGGCTACCTCCAGGGCTCCCGCTGGCCAAAGAGGAGGCGCGCCGGCCCAGGGGGGCCGAAACCGAGCATTTTGGTGCTGCTTCACCGCGACACGCCGCGCCGCTGCTGGAACCAGCACGGGCGCGCTGCTGGGCACGCATTGCTGCGCGCCTGGACAGCGGCCGTGCACTCCGTGGACCAAGGGCCGTGCGCGCCTGCCTGCTGTTGGCTCGGGCGCGCCCGCTGGTCGCACGCTGGGGGCACGAGCAGCAGCGAATGCGCCTCCTCCTCCAGATAAGACTGTGGAATCCTGCACTGACCGCGCCAGATCGAGCTGACGGCGCCCCCAACGACGCGCACTTTTGGCGCGGCCATTAACGGCACCTGCTTCGAACAGCCGCGACAGACCGGCCGCATCCAGCGGCGCAGAGAGCGTTGCACGCATCCAGGAGGCAATTCGCGCACACGCCGGTCAGGGCCTCCATGTTTGGGGCACGCAGCCAGGGGACTCGGATCACGCGCACGCCCGGGGAGCACGCTCGGTGCTCAGAGGACCTGTGCAGCTACTGGGCCATCGCGGAGGAGGCGCCAGCGCTGGAGCCCGCTTGCGCCTGCTGCTCGCCGCCCTCTGCCGGGAGCTCGCCGCCCGCGTAGCGCTTGAGGTAGGCGCTCACCAGGTAGCCGCCGGCCGGGTCCTCGAACAAAAAGGAAATGAGCTTGTACTTGATGCTGGGGTCCGCCAGCGCAAACGTCAAGAGCGCAAACGCCACCAGCTGCGCGCTGCTCAGCTTGCTGGCCATGTAGCCCTGCCACATCCACCTGCGTGCATCACAGCGCAGGCGCGGCAGAGCGTGCCCCGCGTCGCCAGCGTGCGGGCCATTCGCGCGAGCCCACCGCTAGCTCCCATTGGCAACCGTTGGACGTGCAAGCGGCAGCACTCACGCCGGCAGGCGGAAGAACGTGTCGAAAAAGGCGTTGATGGAGGGCAAGTCCAGCGTGGCCAGCAGCTCCATGCCAAACACGTGGAAGGCCGTCTGTGTGCGGCGCTCTTGGGGCCACAGCGACGACCACACCTGCGCGCAGCCGCACATCGGCGCCACCTCGGTGCGAGCGGTCGCCGCACGTCCACACCACTGCTGGATCGTGGAGAGGGAGGTGCTGCACCTCCGGGGTCGCACCTGTCTCGCGGCTTGGGGCGCTGGAAGCCCCCCGCGCACGGCGGCCGCCAGCACGTCCGCCACACCCGGCGCCTCGCGGAAGGAGCGCGACACCGAGAAGCCTGCGGTGCACCGCCGCACGCTCCAAGGGGGGCACCTTGGGGTCACCTCCCACCAGCCCGGCCCCCAACGCCACACGCCCGGCCGCCCGCACATGCATGGGCTCACCTGTCGCCGGGTGCACCAGGTTGGCCGCCGCGCCGAACGCGGCGATGGGCTGGTCGCCGCGGGGCAGCGGGCCACCCACGGGGATGTAGCTCCACTCCTCCTCGTGCACGTGGCGCACGCGGATGCCCATGGACTGGATGCGCCGCTCTCTGCGGCCACACGCAGCGGGGGGTGGAGGCTCCTCGTCAGGCGATAGCCCCTCAAAAACACGCGCTTCGGCTGTGGCGCGCGTGGCGCTCTTGGCACGTGGCCGTGCGACTCACAGGCGCCGCTTGAGGACGGCAAAGGGCAGCGCTGGCTTGGCCACCAGGCACGTCTCCTCGAGGAAGACGCGGTTGCCGCCCAGAGGCATGGCGTACAGGAAGCTGGGCACCTCGCCCGAGGTGCCCCACACGCCGTCGCCGGCGTTGGGGTGGGCGCCCGGCTGCACGCGCGGCGGCGCACACAGGAGAACGGCCACAGCCTCGCGTCGCCTGCTGCGCCCCACACCATGCACGCACGCCCGTACGGAGGCAATGCGTGCGCTGCGCCTCCTCACCTGCAGGCGCTTGCCGCTGCCGTTGCCCCACACGCCCGTGTGGTGCCGGCGGAAGTCCATGAACAGCATTTCGTTGGCGTTGTACGCTGCGTGCGCACAGAGCAGCCGCGCCAGGCGCGCCAGGAGCGGCGTGAAGAGGTGACACCACCCGCACGGCCCTCCCTGGCGCCCCGCGCCCCCGCATGACGGCAACCCACCCTCGTCGTAGCCGTCCACCTCTGCCTCGATGCCGTAGGCTGTCTGCGCCGCCACGCTGGGCGCGCCCTCCTCGTACCGCAGGAACTTGCCCGCCGCCGCGCCTGCCGCCAGCGTGACGATCCTGCGCGATGAGCAAGTGTGTGTGGCCACAGGGAAGAGACGTATGGCCCACGGCGCGCCGAGGCGTGTCCATGACTGCCCACCAGGGCGACGGCACGTGCTGCGCCCCACCCCTTGATCGAGTTCCGCGTGCGCACACACACACCTGGCGTCGAGCTGCTTGCCGTCCGTGGTGGTGACGCGCGAGGAGGACTGCTGCCCCTCGCTGACGCTGATGTTGGCCACGTCGCCGGGCAGGAACGCCACGCCCGCCTCCTTGCAGATGCGCAGCATGTGCTCCCGCAGCTTGCGGCGGCTCACGCGCCCGTAGCCGCGCCCCAGCCGCTTCTGCTGCGCCTCGCCAAAGTAGCACACGGCGTCGTTCCACGAGCGCTCGAGCGTGTGCGACAGGCCCAGCGCGCTGAACTCGTCCAGCCACACGCCGTAGTTGTTCACGAAAGGCGTGTCCAGGCCTGCGGGCGTGTCCACGCGCGGCTCGGGCGGCGCTCAGGGTGGGCCGGCGGCGCACGTGAGCGCGCGCCGCTCATGGCTGTTGCGCGAGGAGCTGGGGGTGTGGATCCGGGCCGCCTGGAGCGGCGCGCGCGGCTGCATTGCTCGAGCACGCACCCACGATGGCCGTGCTGAGCCCCCGCTTGGCCAGCTCGCATGCGAGGTACATGCCCGCCGGCCCGGCCCCGACCACCACCACGTCCAGCAGCGTTGCTCGGTCCGGCGCGGGCAGCACGGACGCGATGCTGGGCTGCCCCTCGTCCTTCTTGCCAGCCTGTGCAGCCACGCCAGGCGAGCGCCACGCGAATCTCTCCAGGGCGTCGTGGTGAGATGGCGTCTGTTGGCAGCCGCGAGAGGCGGTGAGATGGCGCAGTGCCGTGGCTGGCACCGCACCTGCAGCTGCACGAGGCTGGCCTCGTAGTGGCCCTGCCTGACGATTTGGTTGCCGTCCACGCGCACGTCGATCGCCTTGGCCGCGAGTGTGGGTGGTGCGCCGTTCCTGACGCTCGTGGTGGAGGGAGCAGCGGGTGCGCTGGGAGCCGCGGCCGCGTCGACGGTCGCTGTGCGGACCACCACCGCACGCGTGGAGACGTGCGCGCCACTCGCCGAGCTCGCGATGGAAGCCCGCCGGGCCCCCGCCTCGGAGCACGGCCTCAATGTGCCCCGCATTGTCGTGTGTGGCGCTGAGGGAGACGTTGCGTGCAGGTGCAGGCCGCGGAGGAGGCCCGGATCCGCGAGTTCTCCCGCAAGACCTAACTGAGAGTGTGCGATTTAAACGGCAGCGCAGCTCGCAGGTCGCAGGTCGCAGGTCGGAGCAGCGCCCCGGGATGGGCACCTGACCCTCTGTGGACAAGCCTTGCGCGGGCGCTCAGGCCTCCATCTCCAGAGACAGATGGAGGCGCTCTTTGGGTCGCGGCGCGAGCCCGAGGGCATTTGGCAGGACCGGGAGATCCGCTTCGACGTGCTGGGCCACCAGCTGGAGCCGCGGCTGGGGGAGACCGTGGTGGAGTCGCTGGTGCGGGCCCCACACACCCCGCGCGTCCGCTGTCCGAGCGCGTGGCCCGCGCGTGCGCTGCGCCTCCTCCGGTGAGTACAGCACGCTCGTGAGTGGCTCTGCTCCCGCAGGACCCCGTGGAGGACACCAAGGGCAACAACGGGGAGCAGGGCGAGCTGCTCGTCACCAACCTGCGCATCATGTGGATCTCCAAAAAGAGCCGCAAGACCAACATCACCATTGGCTTCAACTGCGTCATCTCGCTCAGCATCAAGGTGGCCAACTCCAGGCTCAAAGGTCCGGCGCGGCTGCAGGCGTGGACGCGAGGCCGCAGCCGCCCGACGCGGGCCAGACCTGTGCCGCCCCTCCCCTCCAACCCCTCTCCTCGGCCCCACACGACGCAGGCGACACGCAGGCCTTGTACGTGCTGACCAAGTTCCACCAGCAGCGCTTTGAGTTCATCTTCACCAACCTGGTCAAGAGCACCAACCAGCTGCTCAACGTGGTGCAGGCCGTCTACAAGGCGTACGACAACAGCAGGCTGTACAGGGACCTCAAGCTCCGAGGTGGGGTAGGTTGAGGAGCGCTGGCCGCTGCTGCGCGACGCAGTAGCACTGGCGCTGCGCCGTGTCCGGCGTGGAAGTGGGCAGCGTGCTGTGATGTGCTGACGCGTAAACGCAAACGCCAGGTGCCCTCATCGTGGACCGTGAGCTCAAGCTGCTGCCACTGGAGCAGACTTACAGCCGTGTCAACGGCGTCTGGAACCTGAGCAGCGAGCAGGTGAGCAGGTGACGTAATCATGTTGTCCTCTGCCCAGCGCTACCTGGCGACGCGGGCAATCACACGCTTCCTGCTCTGCTGTGGGGTGGAGTCTGCCCAACGGGGGCCTGGAAACCTGGCACGTGCGTGCGCAGGGCAACCTCGGCACCTTTTTCATCTCTAACGTGCGCGTGGTTTGGTACGCCAACCTGGCCGACAACTTCAACGTGTCGCTGCCCTACCTCCAGGCGCGTGTGCACCAACGTAGCGAGCATCTCCTTGGCATGCAAGGCGAGCGCGTGCAGTTGCCCTGCCTGCCAGGCGTGAGTGCCTGATGGCGTCCGCGCGCAGATGAAGGCCATCAAGGTGCGCGACTCCAAGTTCGGGCAGGCGCTGGTGATTGAGACCACTGCCGCGTCAGGAGGCTACGTCCTGGGCTTCAAGATTGACCCAAAGGTGCGCGCTGCTGGAGCAGCTGAGGGGTGGCGCTGCTGGCGCCCACAGGGTGGTGTGGCAGGTGCCCCAGGCGTCAACCAGGGAGAGCGCCTGTGCAATCGTATGTGTGTTTGCAGGAGACGTTGGACTACGTGCACAAGGAGATGACGAGCCTGCACAAGGCGTACATGCAGCAGCCCATCTTTGGCGTCGAGTTTGACGTGCACGCGGCCGAGCGGCAGGCTGCGGCGCTGGCGGCCCTCAAGATCCAGTCGCAGTAAGTGAGGGCGCTCTCGGGTGTGTGTGTCATGTTGACCCTGGCAGAGCGCTCGTGTGCGGCCAGGGAGGAACTGCTGTGGCGCTGCGGTGGCGCGCGTGCGTTTGCCTGCAGGGAGGAGGACGTGGTGGTGGTGGACCCTGAGGACCGCGGCGACCTGCTGGCGGCCTACTACGCAGACCCAACCAAGGTGGGTGGCGCTCGCGTCGCTCCGAGGTGGTGGGAGCGGCACCGCGAGCAGCATGAGCTCACTCACGCCTCCACGCCTGCGTGCGCAGACAACGGACCGTGAGCCAGTTTACTGCCCGGAGCTGGGGCTCGCCGTGGAGCAGCTCAAGGAGGGGCTCACTGTTGAGCAGCTGTGGAGCGTGCTGTGAGCGTGGAGCATGGCGCAGCGGCGAGGGTTCGCCGACCTTGCCTGCGGCTCGGAGTCAGAGCAGTGCAAGAGCACACCTGGCCCAGCGGCTGCTGTGAGAGACCGCAACCCAGCAAAGGGCCAGCAAAGCGCCACCGCCCGCGCACCCAGCAGGCGCCGCGCAGGCGTCCCCCCGCGCCATGGTGAAGAAGAAGAAGCCCTTCATCGACAAGAAGAAGTCCACCACCTACTACCTCACCTACAATGGGCTCCAGGACGAGGAGGAGCAGGCGGCGCAGGGGGCCGAAGGCACGCTGCCGCTCGAGGACGAGCAGGACAGCGAGCTCGCTGCCATGTTCGGGATGGCCAGGTGCGCGCGCACAACAGCACCGTCCACGGATGCATCGATTGCGCTGTGCACCAGGGCGCGAGCACACCAGGGCTTCGGCGGCGCCTCGCTCGCGCGTGCAGCATCTACGAGGACACGGCGTATGAGCTCAACGACACGAAGCGGCGGGAGATCATCTCTCTGGGCCTGCCGGACGACGGCTACGACTACACGCAGCACTTGCGAGAGCCCACACGCCGGGCTGCCGCAGCCGACGGCGGCCCCCGGCCAGCCGTGCAGGTGCGCCAAGGCAGCTCTCCTGCACGGCAAGGCGTTGCCAGGTTGGTGATGGTGCTCTTGCGGTCGTCACTTCAGCAAGGGGCGGGCTGCACGCTTTGCGGCGGGCGCAGGTGCTCGACCCCGACCAGCCGCACCTGCCCAGCGGCGACGAGTCTCTCTCAGAAGAAGAAGACGAGTTCGGGGATGAGCAGCTCGTGCAGCACCGGCAGCCCGGGACAGCCCTGGGAGGAGGAGGCGCAGGCGGCCCGTCAGTCTTCATCGCCGCGCCCAAGTTCAAGGCGCCGGGCGAGGACGCCAGGCTGGTGGACGCGCGGGCGCTGTGCGTCACAGGTAGGCGGCTCACACGCTTGCTTGCGTGCGGCGGCGGGCTGGACATGCTCAGCGCTCCTCCTCGGCCATCACGTGAGCGGGGCTGCACGCGCCTGGCCCCTGTGCACAGGCAAGGCCGAGCATGAGGCAGACGTGGACGAGGCGCTGCCCACCATCAGCGCCTTCACGCGCACCGCGCCCGCCGTGCCCGCCAAGCTCTTTGCGCCGCGCGCGCCGCCCGGCGCCTCGTCCTCCTCAGCCTCGGCCGCGCCGCCGGCCGCCCCCGGCGCGGCGGTGACCGCCATGGCTCTGGGCTTCAAGGGGCGCATCGTGACGGAGCTGGACGAGCTGGAGGAGAGCATGCAGGAGCTGGAGCGCGACGCGGACAGCGACGAGGAGCTGCTGCAGCAGCAGCGGCGGCGCGCGCCAAAGGCGCCGGCCGTGCCCTGGCCGCTGGCCCCGCCGCCCGCAGTAGGGGAGGCGGAGGGGGATGACGCGGGGCCATCGGTTGAGCCGGCGCCCCGGCCCTTTGACGAAGCCAGAGTGCAGGTCAAGGTGAGGAGAAGCCGCCGGGCAGGGCTGCTCGCGTGTGGATGTGGGCGCGGACTTCACCTTGGTGTGCCCGCCGCACATGTTGGTGGCGCACTGCAGGGCGACAAGGAGTGGGCCGACTGGCTGGACGGCTTTGTGGTGCTGGCCTCCGCCGTGCCAGCGGGGCACGCGCCGGCGCCGGCGCCAGCGCTGGCGGCGCCGGCCGGCGCTGCGGACGCGGCGGGGGAGGCAGGCGCCGAGTCATCTGGGGACGAAGAGGAGGCGGAGGAGGGCGAGGAGGAGGAGGAGCGTCGGGACCGGGTGGGCAGTGCGCTGGGCGCAGGCAGCTCCTCGCGCGGCGGCGCCGCTGGCGCCGGGCGGGCCTGGGACGCGGCGAGCGTGGGCAGCCGGCGGCCCGGCAGCGCGGCGGGGCGGCCGGGCGGCAAGGGCGGCGAGGGCTCCATCGCGTCCACGTACTGGCGGCCCGAGCGCGAGGACCGCAAGGAGGGCCTTCAGGGCATTGACGAGCAGTTTGAGCAGGTGGCGCTGCAGTACGACGTGAGTGCTTCTCCTTGACTTGACATGGGATCTGGCTGCACGCCTGAGAGGACTTTTCGCCGGGGTGTGGCTCCCACCAACCAGCCACCAACCAGCCGCCTTGCGCGCGCGCCTGTTTTGCAGGACGACGAGCTGGGGGAGTTGGAGGACGATGAGCAGGCGGCGCAGGCGCGCGGCACGGCCGACATCCACCAGTTTGACGCCGTGCTGGACGAGTTTTTGCAGGAGGAGCGGAGACAGGTGCGCTGGGCGTGTGGGGCGGGGCGGGGCGGCGCGTTGAGCGGGCGGGCGTGCTGGGTTGCGTGGCGCTGCCTGTGCTGAGTGCTTGCTGGCTTGCTCGTGCTTGCAGAAGCTGGTGGGCGCGTCCGGGCGGCCCCAGGCAGCGCGGGCAGCGCAGGGCGGGCAGGAGGACGACGATGAGGACGCGCCTGACGCCCTGCCCCCGCATGACTTCGAGGACGACGAGGACGAGGAGGACGAGGGGGAGGCAAACGGCAACGTGGAGCCGCCGCCAGGTGCGCTTAACTGTGGTGAATCTAGGCGTCCTGTGTCGCGTCCCGTGCCTTGCCGATGCGAGCGCTCTGCTCGTCCCTCCGCAGGCTTCAAGGCGCTCCCAGCCCGCCGCGTCGAGGCTCTGGACGACAAGGACGAGGAGGTCATCGCCGCCACGCGCGCGCGCCTCGCCGCCGCCGCCGCCGCGGCGGCGCAGCAGGGGGGCGCGGACGGCGGCGTGGGCGGCGCGGGCGAGGCGCTTCCCGACACGCTGGGCACCGTGGTGGTGGACCGGGGCGAGCGGTGGGACTGCGAGAGCGTGCTCTCGCTGCGCAGCAACCTGGAGAACCACCCGGGGCGCATCGTGGAGCCGCAGTCGCGCACCGGCGGCAAGGGCGGCGCGCGCATCGAGCTGTCGCGCAAGACGGGCATGCCGGTGCTGGCGGCGGCGGGCGGCCGGGCGGGCGTGCAGGGCAGCCCGATTGCCGAGGAGGGAGAGGACGGGGAGGGGCAGGAGGGCGAGGAGGACGATGACAGCGACGCGTTGGAGGAGGAGGAGGAGGAGGCGCAGGGGGCGGGCAACGGGCCCGGCGTGCCGCTGGAGCGGCGCAAGGGGGAGACGGCGGAGGAGCGGCGGGCGCGCAAGGCGGCGGTCAAGGAGGCCAAGCGCGCCGGGCGGGCCGCCAAGAAGGAGCTCAAGGGCCTGTTCAAGAGCGAGGCGGCCAAGCAGAAGCGCCAGGCGGCGGGCCGGGCGGCGGCGGGCGGCGGCGTGGGCATGGGCACCAGCACCTACACGCTGCACTGAGAGAGCCGATCGTCGTCCTGCTGTGCTGCAAGGGAAAAGCGTGTGCGCAGGCGTGCACCCTGATGCACGACAGGCAGCTGCACCTCCGAATCGAACAGGCCGCGCGCACGGGACCCGGGCCCCGCAGCGAGAGTGCGCAGACAGATCATCACCAGCACAGCCAAGCGATTCGCTTTTCGCCACAGTGTGTGTCGCCGCGGGTGTTCTGTTTGCGGTCCTGTTGCGGCTCTGACCTTGACTACGGGAGAGAGAAGCGAGGCGTCGACACGCAATGACAGCAGGCCAGCCATGGTTCATGCAGCTTGCTGTTCGCCCCTGAAGCGTCGCTGGGCGATGGCAGCGCCTTCGCGCGGAGGAGGGGCGCCACGCGGAGGGTGGCCCGCGGGCATCCTGCTCGTGGGCATCCTGCTCTCACTGGCGGTGAGGAGCGGTCTGCACGAGCACTGCAGGCCAGCGACAGTTAGCCTGTGTGCCGGCACACCGGCTCGCTCGCTCGGGCTTCACTTCTTCTGATTCCATTCCCCGCCGGACGCGTGAGCAGGAACACGCGCGCGCGGACAGCAGGAGCAGGTCCTGGTGCCAGAGTGGGAGCTTGCTGTGCCGCGGCTCAGCCAGCGCCCGCTCCATTTACGATGGGACAGCCGTGGCGGGGAGCGACGACCTGGTACGCGTGCATGTACCGCTTGGCGCGCAGCTGCCCGACGGGCCCCCACGCCTCAGGTGAACAATGAAATGCGGTCCTCACCATTTGCTGCGCGAGACGCCGTGCTGCAGGTTTACGTGTTTGGTGGACGCTCGGGGTCTTCGGGCGCCAAGACTTTCAGCGCGTCGTACGGCGGTGCGCGGGGGCCAGCAGGCTCTGCAGACCCCGCGAGCGTGAGGAGCCTGAAGAGCCTGCGCAGAGGACCAGCTCAGAGGGTGCTGCGTGTGCTGCTGGCGCGCGTGCCTGCAGAGGAGGTGAACCTGGACGGGTACTCGGTGCGCCAGCTCACCCTGGAAAAGTACAACATGACGGACCGTTCCGGCCACTCGTCCCTGATCTGGAAGATGGGCAGCGGCCAGACCTACATGGTCGTCTTCGGGGGGTCCTCGGTGCAGCAGACGCTCCTGAACGACGTGCAGGTGCTGGACGTCGCGCAGTACAACTGGATCACCTTCTCGGCCAACAGTGAGTCGTGCAGTGTGCGGCCCACGCACGCACCAAGCTGCAGCGGCACCCGGCACCCGGTACAGCTGGGTGTGGCGCCTGACCCAACGTCGGTGCGGCGCAGACGCCAGCAACGCCAACGCGCCGGCGCCTAGGCAGTACGCCGGCATGGCCATGGTGGGCTTGGACATGATTGCCGTCTACGGCGGGCAGCTGACGGACAACAGGTGAGCCGGCGGGCGTGGTTTCGTGCACTTGCCTGGCCCTGAGCCTGCCTTGACCTCATGTGGCTGGGCGTCGCTCATGGTCTGCGCACGGCGTGCTCTGCAGCGTGGCGAACGACCTGTGGCTGTTCAACCTGACGTCCCGGCAGTGGTGGGGACCCGTGTACCTGTCACAGGTGCGCCGCTGCGTTGTGCGGGGGTTGCCGCAAGCGCTGCTGATCACTGTGGCCAACGCGAGCTCTCGCCTGGCGTCTCGCGCAGGGTGGCAGCACTTCCACCCTGAGTGCTGTGATGAAGCCCGCTCTGGCAGCCCTCTCGTCTGATTTCCTGCTGCTCTTCGGCGGCTTCACACGCACCATCAGCACAGCCACCTACCTCACGGTGAGCCACCCACGCTGCTGCCGAGCTTGGTTTCAGATTTCGTCACACCCTGGAGCGCGTGATGGGCCAGACGCATGCCGCCGCCTCTGCGACGCTTGCAGCCGAGCCCACCGCCCATGGTGAGCCCAAGCCCGCCAAGCCCACCTATCCCGCCATCCCCTCCTCGGCCCCCCTCCCCCTCGCCGCCACCTGGCCAGTCGCCCCATCCGTCCCCCCCTCCTCCTCCCAGCCCACCGCCACCTGACCCTCTCCCTCCCTTCCCGCCGCCGGCGCCTCCCGCCACCTTCAACGGTGCGCAGGCATAGCACGCGCGGTGCTTGTGCGTGAGGCCTCTGCCACCTCGCTCTGCAAGCTGGAGCCCTGCACCTCGTGCCCGTCCGTGCGCGCGCGCAGCCAAGACCATTGCGTACTCGCCCTCGACGCGCATGGTGGTGGTGGACCTGAGGTCCGCCCCGTGGCGCAGCAACCGTACCGCACCCTCAGCCCCCCTGCCAGCCTACAACATGCAACTCAACATGGTGCGTGCGCCACTTTACCGCTTTACCACTCGGCTCCCGCAACGCCGTCACGCCTTTGCGATACAAGGCTGCACTGCGTGGCCGCTCGCGTCGGCGCCCGCCGCCTGCAGGCCGGCAGCTCGGCGCAGATGATTGGCGCACTCGACCTGGACGTGAAGCTGAGCAGCGGGCACCTGCTCATTGCTGCCAGCGGAGGCCTGACGACGTGAGTGTTGGCCACTGCTTCTGTGCACAGCCCTCGTATGCGGGGCGCATGCACGGTCCTCCTCCCAGGGCTCTCCCACACACATGTGGACTTGATTGCGCATCCCCGTGTGCGCAGGCTGGCGGACGCGACCAGCAGGCTCAACACGCAGGCCAGCTGGAGCCCGTTCGTGGCCGTGTACAACGTGAGCTCGCTCAACAGCACCGTGTACTCGGCGCTCTCTGGAGGCCAGTCCTCGAGCACCGTCATCACCGCCTCGTGCTCACGCCTGGCGCTGTGGACCAGTGCGCCAGCGAACGGTGAGGCTTTCGTTGCTTGTGGGAGCGTGGGTGCTGGTTAGGTGGGCTCTGCCTGCTCGCGGAGCAAAGACCCAACGCGGCTCCTGCTTTTCCGTCGGCTGCCTTGTGTGCAGCTGTGAACGTGGACGGCAGCGCGGTGGACCAGAGCATGTCCAGATCCTGGCCCGTGAGCCCTGCCGCGTTTGTGCGGTCCCCCTGCTTCACGCTGCTGCCCAGCCACAACGCCGTGCTGCTGGCGGGCGGCATGCAGGAGTCGGGCGACTCTGTCAACACGGTGAGCGGGCACGGTGCTGGGACGGTGGAGCAGTTGCAGTTCCGTTGCTCCCTGCCCTGCCACCAGTCCCTTTGCCGGCCGGGCCACCTGCAGGTGTACAGCGCCACGTACCTGTTCAAGTACGACACGACCCTCACCGTGGCCATGGACCAGAGTTTCAAGCCGTCGACATACATCAGCAGCGACGGCAGCAGCACCACCGTGTACCGGACCATGGTGGGCATGTCCATCCCCGTGGGGAGCTCCTCGGCCAGCAACCAGGGCCTCATGTTCATCGGTGAGGAGGTCTCACTGCCCTCAGCGTTTCCCATGCGCTGCCGGCGTCACGTGCAGCTGACTGGTGGAGGAAGCTGCCGATGCACCGCGTGCCTTGTTGCAGGCAAGTGGGACGTGTCCACGGTTAGCGACCCGGACCTCAGCAGCGCAATCATTGTCAACGTCGCCACGGCGTCGACGGTGGCGACCTGCACAGCCACTACAACCGTTGCGGGGTCCTCATGCGCGTCGATGTACCTCTACGGCTCTGGGGTGAGGAGAGGGGGAGCCAGATGTGCTGGCAAGCAGCAAAGCCTGACGCTGACGCAAGACCTGCGCCTCTTCCTCCTGCACGGTGGGGCGTGCGTGCGCAGACGCCGCCGGCACGCAACTTCTACGCCTCCACCTCCGTGATGCGGACGCTGAGTGGCAACCTGTATGCCTCTGGGTCCGCCTTCACGCAAAGCATCAGCACCACGCTCATCTACGGCGGGTTTGCCACGATGTCCGGCACCGGGGCCACGGTCACCAGCAGTGAGTGCTGGCTGCTGAGTCTTGCGATGTTCGTGCGGCACATGACGCCCCGAGTCCACAGGTTCCGTCTCGCATCCCACGTGCGCAGGCACTTCCAGCAGCTCCTCAACGCTCCGGTCGGCGTTGGAGACGTGCGACACGTCCAAGACCCTCAGCAGCACGTCACTTTCGTCCCTGGCGACCTGCGCCTGGACCAAGCTCTACAGCAGCAGCGGCACCAGCTCGTCCTCGAGCAGCAGCGGAAGCAGCGGGAGCAGCGGAAGCAGCGGTGGCTCCGGCAGCCCCACAGGACGCCGGCGAGCTCTGCTTGAGGCGCCCTCCGCGTCGTACTTTTCGCGGCTCGAGCAGGATCCGTGGACGGACAGCCCGGCCGTCGCCGACGTCGACGAGTTGGCGGACGTGCTCGCGCGGCTGCAGCGGCTCGACCCTCCGGCCTTCAAGGCGCTTGCGCGCGTGCTGAGCCAGGACCCATCGCGGGATCGGCGCGGTGGCAACGGCGGCAGCGTCGGTGCAGTCGCGAGGGCGCTGCAGGCCACGCAGACCACCACCAACACCACATTCTACAACGAGCCGATCATCGCTCTGCACCAGACGACGAGCATGAACCGCGTGCAGAGTCGTCGCCTGGGTGCGCGACGGTGCTTGAGCCGCCGCCATATACGTGCTCCGACGCGGCGCACGGAGGCGGCCGTTGATCCATCGCACTGCCCGCACACTGCTCGCGCGCAGGGAGCGCGCCGGCGCTGCTGTTCGTCAAGGCCCAGAACACCACGGGCGGGTCGTGGCACGCGCCCGGGCCGCGCGCAGGCGCCGCGGCGTGCTTCGCCAGCGCGTTTACCGGCGAGATGCTGCTCTTTGGCGGACTGAGCTACCTCGGCAGCAACGCAGTCGACACCGCCGTGCCCGACGCGTCCAAGTTCGTCACGTCGGACCTTTACGTCCTCAAGGTGCTCTTCGGCGGCGACTCAACCAATCTCTCCCTGGCGGCGTGCCCGTACGCGAGCTCGAGCGCGTGCAGGTCGCTGTCGAACGCGACGCGCGCGCTCGGCACCGTGCCTGCCCTGGCGCCCATCAACAGCAGGGAAGGTGAGGTCGTGCATTCGGCTGGGAGGAGCTTCTGCACGAACCTGGGCCGCTGGGCCGTTGTCTGGGCTGTGAGGCGACTGCAATGCTTCCTGCTGGTGTGTGCTCTGCCGCAGCCGCACAACCAGACACCGGCAACGTCGGGTCGGACACGTCGTGCTGCAGCAACGGCAACGCCGCGCAGTCCATCGAGCTGACCGTCTACTACAGCCGCAACAGCACCATTGCTGCTGCCATGGTGCGTGCTCCGTTCACTGGCTTTGGACCACCCAGCCGCCGCATCCGCCGCCGCAATTTGCTCATCCCTGCTTGTGCATGGGTGACCACGCTGCGGCGCAGGGCTTCCACATCATGACGTGGGACGGCACCGTCGTCGCCAGCGCCACAGACAGCACCTGTGAGGGCGGCTCTCGGGATCTTTTTGCCGCCTGCCGCCTGCAGTGAGCAGCACTGCAGTGAGCTACACGGCTTGACACGCACTGCCGCCTGGCAATGCCACCTTGCGATGTGCAGACGACGGGTGGGCGCTCGCCACGCTGGCGGGCACTGCTTCGTCCGGACAAGTGATGCGGCAGTGGAACATCTCCCTCGCCCCTGGCCTCTACCAGGTGAGCGTCCGACCTTGCGTTGTGCCCAGTGACGAGCCGGAAGGCCACGTCCATGATGCAGAACAGGATGAGCCTCATCGCTGTGCTCGACTGCCACAGGTGGTTCTGACTTCCGAGATTGGCTTGGGCTGGATCTCCAGCACCGACGCGGCGCAGAACTGCTGCAACCTCAACAGCAACCCGGCCGTCACTGGGTGCTGCCCGCGAGTGGAGCTCAAAAAGTGGCAGTGCAACAAGGACCTCATTGCCATGCCCACAACGCTGTGGGGTGAGCGCCGGGCCATGCGCTCCGCGCGCGCCTTTGTCCAGCAGCACCACTGTCAGGCATGCACCGCTTGCCCTCTGCCCAAGCGCCCACCACTTGCAGATGAGCGCGCCAACTTTGCCAGCAACGCCTCGTACTTCAACTACCAGAAGCGCTACGGGTTCAGGCTGTGTGGCGGCGGCCGCGCGCCGCCCAGCACCGCCACCGAGCGTCAGTACTTCCAGTACCCCCTGGAGCAGCGGGGCGTGTACCTCCACTCGTACGAGCTGCAGGTCAACGTCAACAGCACCGCGCCCGCGCCGCGCCAGAGGTGGGCTCCCTGCACTTTGCTTCCCACCGGGGCGCACGCCGAGCTTTTCAGGAACAGGGGTGACACACATTGGGGGCATGTCGCTGCGCCCGCACCTGCCGATGGGCAGCGGGACATGTCCGGTACCTGGGCGCCGGCCACGCCGAGGTGTCCAATCAGATGCTGGCGCCCGCCCACCGTGTGGACCTGTTTCCACGACGCCCGCGCCTGCTGCACCCCGCTGAGCAGGCACGCCGTGACCTTTCTGAGCGACGACCTCATCAAGGACTACATTGGGGTGGACGGCGCACTGGTGATCTACGGCGGCACCACCTCGGTCAACGCCTCGGAGCCGAACAAGCTCCTGAGCGACCTGTGGTGCGCGGAGCGTGCTGTTGCGCCCTGAGGAATCTCACTTGTTCCGACTGCCCACCTGTTGGTAGTGCGTGCCTCGATTGATCTGCACCACGTACAGGATCTTTTGCTTGGGCAACCGCACGTGGATCCAGCTGGCGCCCAGCGGCACTGGCCCGGGCCCCAGGCAGGGCCACGCCATGGCTTCAGACTCGTCCAGGGTGCGCGCCAGGGCCAGCACAGACAGACCAGCACCGCGCGCGTTGGGGATGTGCTCTGCCCCTGACCGGCTCCTCCTCCTGGCGCTGCCACCTTGACTTCCAGGTTGTAATTGCTGGTGGTGAGTACTACAGCTTCGCCACCAACACGTGGATCACGGACAGCTCCGTCTACACGCTGGACTTTAGCCTCGGAAGCAACCTGCAGGTGATCTATCTCCTGCAGCAGCAGCTGCTGCTGCACGGCAAACAGCAGCCAGCGCTCAGCAGCTTCTCTGCCCACCCGGCCTCGCTGCCTGAATTCAGTGTGGGGTGGTGGCCGCGGCCCTGCCTTTGTGTGTGCAGTGGCGCGTGCTCACGGGTGGCGCGGGCACCATGCTCAACACGTCAAAGCCCGAGGCGGAGATTGCCTCGGTGGCCACCCTGAGCGACAACTCGCAGTTTGCAGTGCACCTGCCCACGGTGCGTGAGTCACGGTGTGCTGGGCGTGTCCAGCAGGGCAGCCAGCCTGCCGCAGCCGTGGCCATACCCGTACCCACCCTCATGCTCACCTGGTCTGGATGGCTCTGCAGGACATGTACCTGGTACCTCTGAGCTCAAGGTTTGCCGGCGACAGCTTCGACGCCCTCAATCGCATGATTTCTGCCACCGACGTAATCCGCACGTTCGCGTTCGTTTTCGACGGCGACGTCATCGTGCTGGACAACATCGACAAGGTCAACGTGGTGGCGGGCCTCACCATAACGGTGCAGTCGGGCGTCTTCATCCAGGTGCGGTCCTCGTTTGGCTAGGAGAGCGCCGCGCTTGAGGGCACGGCCTTGCAGCACGGATGCACTGGGCAGCTGGCACGGGGATGTTGCGACTTCAGCGGTCAGGGTTGCGGCGCGCTGTGCGGCACGTGCCCTTGCGCTGCAGGGCAACACGTTCCCAAACAAGGAGCTGACCCTCACCACGATGGCGCCCAGCATCATCGCTGCGTACAACCTGCTCACCGCCTCTATGCGGAACGTGTCAAGCGCGCTCCTCCCGCCCGCGGCGAGCGGATCTGCACTACCGCCCGCACCTCCTCCGCCCGCCTCTGGCCGCCGCCGCAACCTGATTTCCATGGGCGCCGGTTGGCGGCTGGTGGACGCGGCAGACAGCAGTGGAGGCGCGGCCACGCTGGCTGTCGACGGCCGGGCGCCGGCGCGCTCGCTGCTGCAGGCGTCCGTGACGCTGTCGCTGGCGCAGAGCCAGCTCGCCAACGGCACGCTCAACAGCACGGTGGCCTACGCCTTCATGCTGCAGTACGCCACGCTCTGGGACAACACCTTCACCGTGCTGGACTGCGCCGGCAGCCGCAACTCCAAGGCGTGGTACTTCAGGTGCGTTACATGGGAGGGCGTTCTGGCCTCAAGGACGCGGCAGCACACGGCCATCACCTGCAAGATGGCTGACGGCAAGTGGCACTGCTCGTGCTCGCAGCTCGGGCACGTCGACCATCGCCAACTTTATCATCATGAACTGCATTGATACAGCAGTGGTGGTCGCCGGCAGCGCTAACATCCTCTTCAAGAAGGTCATCTTCTACAACAACACGGGTGAGTCAGCTGCGCGGCGCCGGTTTGGTTTGTTGGTTTCCTCTCTGGAGCAGTCGCCCTTGCTGTGCGGCCAGGGATGAGGAAGCCGTGTCCCGCATCTGCGTGGGTGGCGAGGGTCGCAGCGGCCCGGAAAGGTGCGCTCCGGCCACGCCGAGGTTTCCATGCAGGACCATCACACTGCACGCGGCAATTGCGCCTGCTGCGTGCGCGCTGCACTGCAGGTACAACTGGAGGCGCCATCCGCATTGAGAGCGGAGCAGTCGCCGCCTTCAGCAATTCCATCTTCCTCAACAACACAGCGGTGAGGCGCTGTGGGGTGTTTGCCGAGCTCTGCACGCCACGTGTGCAAACCTCGGCTGTGCGCACGCAGCCTGCCGCAATTTGACGCCAGCGCTTGCCTGATCCGTGGATGCACACGCATATGCACGCAGGTGAGCGGGTCAGCAATCGCTGTGCAGGCCGGCGGGACCATCAGCACCCTGACCGACAGCACGTTCCACGCCAACGGGCAAGGGTGCGCGCCAACTGCACTGCCGCTGCTGCGCACGCCATGCTGAGCCTCCATGAAAGCGCTGCGCGCCCAAGCGCTCACCTTTGCATCCGTTTGCGGTGGGCGTCTCCCCCAGGTCGACGTCCGCCATGGGCGGGGCGATTCAGGCCTCTAGCGCGTGCATCTCGTCCATCACAACCTCGACGTTTCTGTACAACGGCGTGGGCGCCGCCTCCAGCGCAACCACGCTGTTGTACGTGAGTGCAGCGACAGACGCGTAGGGCGACTGGGGTGGCACGTGCTCCTCAAGCTCGCTTGAGCACGCTGTGCACCAATCCTCGTGCGCCGATCGCTTGTGCACGCTGCGGGTCGCTGCACAGGGAGGTGCAATCTACATGGACGCGCCCACCTGCTCGCTCTCCATCAGCGGCAGCGCCTTCACGGGCAACGCCGCGCTCGCGTCAGGCGGCGCCATCAACCTGATCAACGTGCCCTCGACCACGACCATCATCCTGAGCAACAACACATTTGCCAGCAACACCGTGAGCGTGGCGCGCAGCCCTTGCTCTGCAAGCCGCACGACGACGCTCCATGGCCACCCTCCCTCAAACGGGCCAGGCGGTGCCGGTGGTTCCGGGTGGCGCAGGCGGGCACAAGGTGGAACTCATCCAGCACAGCGGCCGCGACGGCAACTGGAGGGGCCATTTACCTCAAGACGGTCTTTGGCTCCGTCACACTGTCCAACAGCCAGTTCTCCAACAACTACGCACGGAGGTGTGCTTGAGCCGACCACCCTTTGCGTGCAGGGGCCCAGCACAGCTAGTGGGAAGTGGTGTGGACGGTGAAAGGCATGTGGTGTGGTCGCTGCGTCACGCGCAGGTCCGGTGGGGCAATTTGGGCGTCCTTGACAACCAGCCTCGCCATCTCGCAAACGAGGTTCATCACCAACGCTGTGGCCCTGTCAGAGGTGAGCGGGGTACGGGGCTACCGCCGCGCACCAAGACGGCACCAAAATGCGCTGTAGAATGCAAAGCCTTTGGACGGCTTGGGCACCTGGTGCTGCAGGGTGGCGCCCTTTACGTGGAGAAGGACGGGCGCACGAACCTGACGCTCTGCAGCTTCACGGGGAACATGGCCAAGTTCGGCGCAGGCATGGCCACTGGCCGTGACCAGATGATCACCATGCAGGTGAGGCGCAGTCACTCGTGCTGTTACGCACACCCATAGAGCGCAGCGACAGGGAAAACACTTCACGCGCCCACCTGGTGCCTCCAACCCATCGCAGTCGACCAACTTCACAGGCAACGCTGCCTCTGCCTTTGCCGGCGCAATCGAGGTGTCCGGCAGCATGGCCATCCTGGCAAGCGGGTGAGGAGCAGCGAACTGCAGTGCCTGGCGTGGATGGCTGCGGCCCGCAGGCACCACCGGTCCTGACCCATGCACGCTGCCGCTGTCCGTGCTGCAGATGCATGTTCACCGGCAACCAGGCAGTCAGCGCGGGCGCCCTTGCCATCCTCGAGGTCCAGCAGGCCAACATCACGTCCTGCACGTTCCAGGGCAACATGGCCAGCGTGCAGGCAGACGGGGCCACCACGTGCTCACGCACGTCGCGCGGCGCTGGCGGCGCCATCTGCGCCAACATGCAGGTGGGTGGGCGCTCCTTGTAGCATCGCTTGCAGCATTTGGCCGGTGTGCTGAGCCCCTTGCGGTGGCGTGCTGTGCCTGCCGTCGCTTGCTGCGCAGGGCCCCGTGTACATCACGTCCAGCAACTTCACCAACAACATGGCGACCAACGGCGGCGCCCTGCACCTGTCAGTGCTGTGCTCCACCAGCGACGACAGCTCGTGCTCGCCCGCCTTTGTGGGCACCAACGGCATCAACACCTTCACCAACAACCGCGCCATCGGCGGTGGTGGCTCGGTCGGGTGGTTGTACACGGTGCGTGCGCGGGGCAGTGCTGCGGCTCGCTGGCCAGCAAGGTGTTCAGTGGGCGTCTGCTGTGTGTGGGGGCCGGACGCTTCGTGCGGAACGTTGTCTCTTTGGGCTTGCGCAGGTGGAGTCGGCCGTGTTCCGGTGCGCCAACGGCTCTGCGATCACGGCCCAGACGGGCCCCACCTGCTCCCAC
>VFQP010001205.1_pt1 | contig 36498 bp, 38 predicted proteins | sample 3512351 | NCBI WGS metagenome assembly VFQP01 (sample SAMN10412372, study PRJNA504923) | tailings metagenome | isolation source: Relicate 1 Philex TSF1 revegetated site | place: Philippines: Tuba, Benguet | collected 2017-08-29
TTAATGGGTATGACTGGTAACACGGGTGTTGTTGGTCCGACAGGGTTAACTGGAGCAACAGGCTCAACGGGTGCCACTGGAGCAGCAGGTCAAACTGGTTCAACTGGCGCGACAGGTGTTACGGGTAATACAGGTTTAATGGGTATGACCGGTAACACGGGTGTTGTTGGTCCGACAGGGTTAACTGGAGCAACTGGAGCAACTGGAGCGACAGGTGCGACAGGTGCGACAGGTGCGACAGGGAGAACGGGTGCGACGGGAAGAACTGGATCTACTGGACCAACCGGTACGTGGTGGTGGGGTAATTCAAATGTCATTGGTAGTCATGAAAGTGGCGAGACAAGGTTGAGCGCTGACAAAATCGCACACGAGACGGTAAGCGATTCATCCAATTTGAATCAAGCTGATCAATTAAACGATGCAGATGGACTACAAACGAAATCCTCTGAAAAATTAACTCAATTAGCCCTTCAAGATTGGCTTAGTGCTTGTGTGACAGGGGAGAGAGCAACAGATTTTTCTGGGTGCTTAGTTGATACCGATTCCCCTGCGTTTGTGCGGTTGGATAAATCACTGAGCGGGGCCTCAAGTTATTTGAACGTGATTCGTGGGGTCTCACACGGTGGATTCATAAAGATTTTTGGCCCGGAAGCTAATCCAGCTGGTAATTCAAGTGCTCTGACGCTTTTAACCACAAGTCCTGCTCGATGTATGCTTTATCAAATAACTGGAGGATATGGACAAACTGTTACTGATGGACGTGCAGTTGGATATAACGCAGCTTTATCAGCCCCCATTAATGTTCCTTTTGGTGTTTCAACACCAATCAAGGTATCGGTCAACAATACATCTACCTTAACATATGGGATGAATGATGGTTTGGTTCTTTTGTGTCTTGGAGTGACCTCTTTGGATAGCTCAACAGGCGCACCTTTAGATGGAACAGATGCATCATGGTTATAACACAAAATTTATCATCACCTTTACTTGTAATGGTGATGATGGTTAAAAATGAATCTGCTTCGATTGAAGCTACGTTAAAGAATTTTTTTGAAGAGGGTTTACGTCATTTTGTAATTTATGATACAGGTTCGACCGATAACACTGTTGATTTATGTCGAGTTTTTTTTGATCAACATGATTGTATTGGTCATATAAAAGAAGATACTTTTATTGATTTTGCTTCATCTCGGAATCATGCACTAGATTTTGCAGAGGATTGTTTCCCTTCAACTCATTTTTTTATCATGAGCGATGCTGAATGGTATCTTCACCACGGAGCATTACTATTAAATTTTTGTGAACAAGAAAAATCTACTGAAACGCCTTTGTACTTAATCAATATTCTTATGAATGAAACGCATTTTACAACGGCAAGACTATTTCGTGCTTCAAGCCATGTGCGTTTTACTGGAGTGGTGCATGAAGTGCCGGCTATCATTGCCACAGTTAAATGCCCTGAAAACGTTATTTTTGAAGTTCGTGCAACCGAGCATGGAATTGAAAAAAGTAGACGGAGATGGCAGCGAGATTTATTGTTGTTAAGTAAAATTTTTCATGAAAATCCAGATGATTCTCGAAATGCCTTTTATTTGGCACAAACGTATGAATGTCTTGGTTTATTGGAAAATGCTTTTCATATATACCAGCATCGAGAATCGCTTCCTGGTTGGGATGAGGAAAATTTTATTACCTGCTTTCGTTTAGGTTACCTAGCGGAAATATTATCTCAGTCAAATAATCAGTTCTCTTGGGATATGGCCATGGGGTATTATCTAAAGGCTTTTTCGTTGAGACCTCATCGTATAGAACCACTGATTAAAATGGCTGATCATTTTTGGCCAAATAATATTGCTGCATGCTATTTATTTATCAAGCATGCTTATGATGTTCCTTATCCTCAACAAGACACGCTATTTATTGAAAAACAGATGTATTTGTATGATAGATACGAGATCATGAGCCGTTGTGCTTGGCATATGGGGCAATTCGAATTGGGCGAAATTGCAACAAAGCGCGCGCTTGATGCTCGTCCAAATGTGCCACATTTGGAGCAAAATTTAGCCTTATACCAAAATAAAATAGCACTCAAAAAAGATGAAAATCAGCAGCGTCTAATAGCTTTAGGTGTGGAAGTTTAGATATGCAGTACGGTCGCTCTTTGACTCTGGGAGTTATTTTTTTTTCTATTCAACTCTTAGTCATTTTGCTCATTAATCCCGAAAAAAATTGGGTGGATGCGTGGTTAGACTTAGCGTCTCATTGGGATTCTGAGTGGTATGAAGCAATTGCTACATACGGCTATGTCAATCAGGCACCATTGCACACCGGATTAACCACGGCAAATGTCGTTTTTTTTCCGGGTTATCCTTATACTTCAAGAATTCTAACGCTCTTGTTTTCAATCGATACCAAAATAAGCCTTTTGTTGATTTCACAACTTGCAACATTACTTTTTTGGACTTTGTTTTTCCACATTCTACGTAAAGCATTCTGGTGGGAGCAATGCTGTGCGGCATTATTAGTCATGAGTTTTCCTACTAGTTGGTTTTTTTATATGGCTTATTCAGAGTCGTTATTTATGCTTGCATGTTGTCTAATGCTTTGGTTATCTAGTCAGGAAAAGTGGGTTTTATCGGGAATAGCAGGAATATTCACGACGGCAACGCGCATTATAGGTCTTCCTGTATTATCGGCACCGCTATTAGCCAATATAGTTATGATATTGTCTAAAAGAGTTTATCCTATTGGTACAATAATTGGGCGTAGGATATTTTTCCTATCATGTATAAATCCAATGAAAGTGCTGTTTTTAGGTTTTTTGGGGTGTTTTAGTTTCTTTGTATATTGCGCTGTTTGTTTTGGTTCTTGGAACCTTTATTTCGATATGGAGCGTTTTGGATGGAAAGGTACCGCTGATCCATTCTTTTTGTTTAAAATCTCAACTTGGTTGCCGCCACCTTTCGGCTACAAATTAGACTTTGCTCCTGTTTTGCCAATCGCTCATGCTAATTGGTTTATTTGGGATTATTTTCGCATAGCAGCATATAGTTTTTCTGAAACGTTAGTTCCACTTTTTTTGTGGATATGTATTTTTTATTCAGTATCTGTGTTTAAAAAAGATCGCAAACTATCTTTTTCAAGCCTAATTTATTTCTTTGCGGCTATGCTTGTTTTTTTATTTAACTGTTTTTCTTTATCAACAAGATACTATGAGTCAATGAGTCGGTGTTTATATCCAGTATGGATTTTGCTAGTAATGAGCGATCTGCTGCATCCTGAAAGAGTCTTTTTATTTCGTCTTAAACCGACTAAATTGATTTTGACAACATTATTTATCAGCATATTTTCTGTTGGATTTTGGTTGCAGTTGTTAGAACGCTTTTTCTTGGGATGGTGGGTTGCCTAAGCACTCAGTAACTTAATTTGGGCTTTTACCATGTTATGGATCATTTCTGCAAAACTAATGGTTGGTTGCCAATCCAAAAGCCGTGCAGCTTTGCTAGCGTTGGCTATGGTTTGATGTGCATCTAGCGGGCGAGTTAATCCGGGATCACTGATGACATATTCGCGCCAATTTTTTCCTACGAATTGGTATGCAATCTCGCACAACTCTTTGAGCGTGTGTAGTTTGCCGGTACCAATTACAAAATCATCAGCGACCTCTTGTTGAAGAATCAACCACATTGCACGAACAAAGTCTTTGGCATGGCCCCAATCGCGCGAAATTTCCAGATTACCAAGAGCCAATTGACCTTGTTGAACAATAGGTAACCCGCGTTCATTGATGAATGGAGATTCGTCTATATTTAAGGCCGCACAAGCTGCACCATGTGCGATTTTTTGTGTGACAAAATGTAAAGGACGTCGTTCACTTTCATGATTAAATAAAATTCCACTGGCAATAAATAAGCCATAACTATCTCGATAAATACGTGCCATATGATGCGCGTATAATTTTGATGCAGCGTAAGGACTAACCGGATCAAAAGGCGTCGATTCATGCTGAGGTGACTCAGATACTCGACCAAACATCTCAGAAGACGATGCGTGGTATACTTTGGCTTTAGGACACATTGCGCGGACCGCATCAAAAAGCAGTGTCGCTCCTGTTCCGTTAATCAGTAAAGTCTCCGCTGCTCGACTCCAGGATTCGCTAGGTCTGGATTGTGATGCGAGATTGTATATTTCATCAGGCATACTTTGGGATAATGCTGTTACGATATCAACCCCATTTGACATGTCACCATACACAATTTGTATCTGATTTTTTAATTCGATTGGCAACTGACATCTTAACCAACTGTCATGGCGAGCGAAGCCGAAAACTTGATAGTTTTTTTCGAGTAGGAACTCCGCCATAAATGTGCCATCTTGGCCTGTGATTCCAGTGATAAAAGCCTTTTTCATCATATATTAAGCTCTCATGTGCATGGTATGCCAATAAGATTGTTTGATTTATTTGTCTGCAGTATACAATATTGTAGCCATTTTAAATATTCAATTTAAGCTTTTTACGCCTCGAAGTATTTCCCTTTAGGTTTAGTTCACTTATCGCTATAATGTTCGCCTAAAATTTGTTTCTCTTATCTTGAAGGAGACAAATTCTGTGGTAACTTGAAGAGGTACAAGCATGGTCTCTAAACCAAAATCATCGATGCATATTGGCTTTGACGTTTCACAAACAGGATCTCATAAAGCAGGTTGTGGTTTTTTTGCTTACGCATTGATTCAAGCAATGTTAGAGATTGCGCCGAAAGCATCCTTTTCACTTTATCCCTGTTTTGGCGATTTTTATTTCGACAGACGAATTTCTTTGCGGAACCCTTTTAATCGAGGTGAATACGGACCTAGATACATCACAAGAGAGCAATCCAAACAATTTTGGAACCGTTTGGATATTGAGCAAAAATTAAAAAGACCTGATATCATCCACTCGAATAATTTTTGGTGCCCAACACAACTAAAAGCTAGCCGACTTATTTATACTTTTTATGATATGGCTTTTTTGGTTGATCCATCCTGGTCTACCGAAGCAAACAGAATTGGTTGTTATCAAGGTATCTTTAGAGCTTCGATTGCCGCAGACTGGATTGTTGCGATTTCAAAAGCATCTCGCGATCATTTTTTGAGTGTTTTTCCATCATTTCCTGCCGAACGTATTCGAGTGATTTATCCCTGCTCACGTTTTTCTGATCCAATGGCTTTAGGGACGCGACCAAATGCCTTAAAGGAAATATCTGAAGGTGAGTTTTGGCTATCTGTAGGAACGATTGAGCCAAGAAAAAACCAAATTCGTCTAGCAGAAGCATATGCGCGTTACTTGGCGCTTGGTGGAAAGCCTATGCCACTGGTTTTTGCTGGTGGAAAAGGCTGGCTAATGAATGACTTTCGCGAACATTTACGTAAGCTTGGTGTTGCGGCGAATGTGATTCTCACCGGTTACATTTCGGATGATGAGTTAATATGGATGTATCGTTCTTGTTATGCGAATTTATATCCCAGTTTGTTTGAAGGCTTTGGATTACCAGTGTTAGAGGGCATGCAATTTTCCGCAGCCACCATCACTTCTCGCACATCTTCTATTCCTGAGGTTGCTGGCGATGCTGCATGGCTTTTGGAGCCACTGGATATCGAAGCATGGGCTCAAGCGATGTTGAGTTTATCTCGTCAGCCATTGGTGCGAGAACAAATGAGACAGGCCTCCGCGATTCAAGCGCAAAAATTTCGATGGGAGGATAGTGCTAATGCCCTGCTGGCTCTCTATAATGAGGCATTAAACTGTCCTAAAAGATAGAATGATTTAATGACAAGCCCACTTGATGGCTTGCATGATAGAGGACACTTCATTATCACCGATGACGAGATGATCTAGTAAATGTACGTCTACCAATTTTAGAGCCTGTTTTAAGGTTTGGGTGGTTTGAATATCTTCGTGGCTTGCATCACTGACTCCCGATGGATGATTATGTGCAATAACTAATGCTGCTGCATTTAAGGTGATCGCGCGCTCAATGATTGGCCGAAGATGAATGCTGGTGGTGTTAATCGACCCTTGGAATAGCTCTTCATAAGTTAACACGCGATATTGGCTATCAAGAAACAATGCAGCCAAGGTTTCATTTTTTTTATCTCGGAGTTTACGTTTTAAGAAAACTCCAGTTTCTTTTGCATTGGTGAGCTGTATTTCTTTTTGTAAGGAGATAAAATCGCTGCGTCGGCATAGTTCTCGAGCTGCTTGTAGCTGACTATAACGGGTGATACCTAAGCCAGAAATTTGACGAAAATTTTTTAAACTGGCATTTAAAATAGAGCGTAGGTCGCCAAACTTGTTGATCAGCTCATTAGCCAGCTCAACACAGGATTTTTTCGCATTACCTGAACTGATAAACACGGCAAGTAGCTCGACATCAGAAAGGCTTTGAGCGCCAGAATCAATTAGTTTTTCGCGGACACGAAGTGGGTGATGGGGTTGGGTTGCCATAAGCATTCCTTTGTTAATGACATTTCATGAGTTAAATTATCTTCGGTTGGATGAATTATGCAAGACTTTTTAAGTAAAAAGATATTACTGGGCATTTGTGGTGGAATAGCTGCTTATAAATCAATGCAGTTGATTCGAGAATTAACAAAACTTGGCGCACAGGTGCGTGTTGTGATGACTAAAGCAGCTGAGGCATTTATAACACCTACGACAGTACAAGCCCTAAGTGGACACGAAGCACGAGCTTCTTTGTGGGATGCTGAGGCAGAGAGAGCAATGAGCCATATCGAGTTAGCTCGTTGGGCAGATTACATTTTGATTGCCCCTGCCACGGCTGATTTTATTGCAAAAATGACACATGGCTTAGCAGATGACTTACTTTCAACACTATATTTGGTGGCAAACTGCCCGATTGTTGTCTGTCCTGCGATGAATCATAGCATGTGGAGTCATCCTGCAACGCAAGCGAATGTGATGCATCTGAAACAGCGTGCTGTAATCGTCGTTGGTCCTTCTGAGGGCGAGCAAGCTTGTGGAGAATATGGTCTGGGGCGTATGAGTGAACCACTTGAAATTGTTGAAACACTTCGATTAATCGATGTGCATCAAATGTTACCAAAACAAAAAATCTTAATCACTGCGGGACCGACACGTGAGGCCATCGATCCTGTAAGATATCTTTCTAATCATAGCTCGGGCAAAATGGGCTACGCTTTGGCTAGAGCTGCCGTCATGTCCGGCGCTGAAGTGACTTTAATTAGCGGCCCAACAAACTTATCCATACCAGATGGTTTAAGCTTTTATCAAGTGCAATCTGCGCAGGAAATGTTTTCAGCTGTTATGGCTCAACTAGTTCCTGGAATGATTGTTATCGCAAGTGCGGCTGTTGCAGATTATACGCTGAGTCAGGTTGCAGAACACAAGATTAAAAAACAAACCCAAGATAAATTAGTACTTCAATTAGAAAAAAATCCGGATATTTTAGCTGAAATTGTAACCACTCGTCACGCCTCCTTTGTGATGGGATTTGCTGCTGAAACAGAGAATGTATTACAACATGCGGCAGCAAAGTTGCAACACAAAGGCTTAGATATGATTGTTGCTAATCAAGTTGGGTATGGCCAAGGATTTGATCAAGATGAAAATCAGGTCACTGTATTGACTAAACACCAAGAATATTTTTTTGAGCGCATGCACAAGACAAGATTGGCCGGCCAATTGATTTCTCTCCTCGCTCGGTCAATCAAGTAGAATATCAATTGAAGTGACCATGTTACTGAACAAACAAACGACGCCGATAAATAACTGCGGAGTTTTGTTACCTTTTCTACTTGTGGTGGGGCAGGCAATAGCCATCCTTTTGACTACAATACCAAACTTTTCCGCATGTATTTTGACATTCTTGATCCGTGTTGCAAGTTTTATAACAAGCATTTGCCCAGAGCTCGCTCTGTGCGAAAGATATGGTTGCAAATACAAGTACAGAAAAAATAATATGTTTGATTTTTTTCATTCTGGTCCCTTTTTTGCTCAAAAATTATTTATGCCTGATTTCCCACAATAAATCAACTACTCTATTCCAAAGTAACGGTACCTACATGTTTTGACGCTTGTTTGAAACTCATGTAACTTAAAGAAAATTTATTAAATTATCATCGGATGCTAACCATGAAAAAGAAAAATAAATATGGTGGAATTGCAATATGGTGGCTTTTAATCTCTGCAAGTTGGGCTCAGCTGGAGGTTGATCCCACGGTTTGTTATCCACTTGGAGACTGTTTGACCATGTGCCAGCGGCATGAAGGAAATGAATATGCCGATTTCGCTATTCCAGGAAAGGAGTGTATCTGTCCTGCTTGTAATACAATTAAAAATGGTAGAGTCGTTCGAACCCCAAGTTAAATGATTCTAGACAGACTTGCATTGATAGATAAGATTTTAATGCGCGAATTTTCTAGATATAGATTGCAATTTTTCATCTAAAGCGGCAAAATACCGCCCAAAAATTTGAGAATTTCATGACGGCTCCAATTCAACTAAAATGTTTAGACCCTCGTGTGGGTACTTCGATTGATTTACCTCAATATGCGACAGATGGTTCTGCTGGCTTGGACTTGCGAGTGTGTATCAATGAGTCATTACAAATCGCGCCACAAGAAACGGTTTTATTACCTACAGGTTTGGCAATTTATATTGCCGACCCTAATCTGGCTGCTGTTATCCTGCCTCGCTCAGGCTTAGGCCACAAGCATGGTATTGTATTGGGTAATTTAGTTGGATTAATTGATTCAGATTACCAGGGAGAGTTAAAAATTTCTTGCTGGAATCGAAATGTTGAGCATTTTACAGTTAACCCAGGCGATCGAATTGCTCAATTGGTTTTTCTTCCTATAGTTCGTGCTGAGTTTTCTATTGTTGACACGTTCACGCAAACTCAGCGTGGCGTTGGCGGCTTCGGTAGTTCTGGGAGAAACTGATGCAAACTTACCATTTTTGTAAAGTTGATAAAGCTGTTTTTCGTGCTTACGATATACGAGGGCTTGTTGATAAACAACTCAATGAAGATGTTTTTTTCAGCATAGGCAGAGCCATTGCATGCCGTTTACACGATTTAAATCGCTCCACCATTCTTCTTGCCAGAGATGGCAGACTAACAAGCGCAGCATACGCCAAGGCGATGGCGCAAGGATTATTAGACAGCGGCATTGATGTGGTTGATCTGGGTGCAGTCCCAACCCCTGTTATGTACTATGCGACTCATGTTACCGATATAGATAGTGGCTTAATGATTACAGGTAGTCATAATCCGGCAGATTATAATGGTTTAAAAATAGCGCTTGCTGGTACAACAATTGCTCAAGAATCGATACAAATGTTATATGATTTAGTACAAGCGGGCACGACGATTCAAGGTCAAGGACATTACCGAACTTTTAATATTTTACCTGAATATCAAAAACGTATTGCAGACGACATACATTTGAAGCGTCCACTCAAAGTTGTTGTGGATGCTGGTAACGGTATTGCGGCTGTTGTTGCGCCGCAATTGTTGCGACAGATTGGTTGTGAGGTGATTGAGTTATATTGTGATGTTGATGGTCTCTTTCCAAATCACCATCCTGATCCTACTGTTGAATCAAACTTGATTGATCTCAAAGCAGCCGTGGCTTCGCATGGGGCAGATTTAGGGCTTGCTTTTGATGGAGATGGCGACCGCTTGGGTGTGGTAACCAATACCGGCGAACTGATATGGCCAGATAGGTTGATGATGTATTATGTTCCACATGTCCTTTCCCGAAATCCAGGTGGCACCATTGTTTTCGATGTAAAGTGCTCGAACCATCTACCTGCTGTGATTCAGCAGGCTGGAGGGCGTTCTAAAATGTGTCCGACAGGCCATTCGCTGGTTAAAAAAGTGATGAAGCAAGAAAATGCGGTACTGGCTGGTGAAATGAGCGGTCATTTGTTTTTCAAGGATCGTTGGTATGGCTTTGATGATGCGTTGTACAGTGCCTGTCGACTTCTTGAAATTTTAAGTATTTCAGCAGACGATGCCCATAAGCAATTTTCAGATGTACCTAATAGCATCAATACGCCAGAAATTAAAATTCCTATTTTTGAAGACAAAAAATTTGAATTTATGCAATTATTTGCAGAGCGAGCTCAATTTCCTAATGCTGAATTGATCGTGATTGATGGTTTGCGCGTAGAGTACGAGCACGGTTGGGGTTTACTGCGTGCATCGAATACCACCCCTTGCTTGGTCGCGCGTTTTGAAGCGCAAGATGAAGCAAGCTTGTCGAAGATTCAGGCGGCATTCAAGCAGCAATTATTGGCTGTTGATCATGATTTGATCATACCATTTTAAAATGTTTGCGAGATTGTAAAATTATTGTTAAGCTTTGCTTGGGAATTGTATTTGTCAAGGGAGATGATATAAGGTGATTATTGAATGACACAACAACGAACTCCGAATAAGATAATTCAAGCAACGGGGGTAGGTCTTCATTCCGGTGATAAAGTACTTCTAACTTTGCATCCTGCACCAGTCAATACAGGGATTGTATTTAGACGTATTGATCTAGATCCTATCGTAGAAATCCCCGCATCTTATGAAAATGTATGTGACACCATGTTGTGTACTTCATTGCAGCATCAAGGTGTAAAAGTAGCAACAGTTGAACATCTGCTATCAGCATTAGCGGGTTTAGGCATTGATAATGCTTACATTGATGTAAATGCTGCTGAAATTCCTATTATGGATGGAAGTGCTGCACCTTTTGTCTTTTTGATACAGTCTGCTGGTATTCGTGAGCAGGCGGCCAAAAAACGTTACATTCGTATACTAAAGCCAGTTAGAGTTGAAGAGCAGGGCAAGTTTGTACAATTTATGCCACATGAAGGCTATCGAGTGTCCTTTCAAATTGATTTTGAACACCCTGTTTTTAATAGTAAACCACAAATAGCTACCTTTGATTTTTCTACCACATCTTATATCAAGCAAGTATGTCGAGCTCGAACATTTGGTTTCCTATCCGATTACGAAAAACTGCGTAAAGCGGGTTTGGCAAATGGTGGTAGTTTAGACAATGCTATAGTTGTAGATGATTATCGTATCTTGAATGAAGATGGTTTAAGATTTGACGATGAATTTGTGAAACACAAAGTGCTAGACGCAATTGGCGATCTTTATTTATTAGGATCTAACCTACTGGGTGCATTTGAAGGTTATCGCTCCGGTCATGAACTTAATAATAAATTATTGCGTAAACTTATGGTTCAACAAGATGCGTGGGAGTATACATACTTTGATGCAGAAGACTATCAGTCGTCATCAGTCGATGTTGATCTTCCAGCAATGAGCGTTGCGTAGTATCTTTTGGATAGTATTTGAAAAGTGTTTCTATCCTAGCCGGTATTAACCTATCGTTTTTAGCTAAAACAGTTCTATTTAAAAAGAGATTTTGCCTGAAATAATTCGATAAATTATGCAAGATCTCTCTTTTGACGAATCAGCGCCTGGCCATCAATGTTATAAATCTAAGCTATAGAGTTTTTCTTCATCTTTTGGGTGGTCATAAAATCAATATAAACCGATGTTTTGTTGAAATTTTGTGCCAAATAGTTTCACTTCGTTCGCAATGAAAGTAACGTGGTTTGCATGCGTGGGGCGTGTTGGTTCAATCACATCATCACCATATTCACTATCATTTAGCAGAATCAAGAGATTGCAAAATTTTTTTCCATGGTGATGGGTTTTCAGAGTTTTTTATTTGATTTGAGGAAGAAACAATGGGTGCTTCCAAATCGATGGCAATTTTTATGGAAATGAGTTGATACCATTTTTCTTGGCTACGTAAATGGTCTCTCAGTTCTGGAAGTAAATATCTCAGTTGCGACGCCCAAGCAGCATCAGTTGTACCTATGACCAAGCATCCATTTTGAAAGCCTTTTACACGACAGTGGGGATGAAAAGGCTCTGGAAGATATTTTTTGATAGTTTTGGAAAATTCATCTAATCGCTGCGCTTGTATAAATATTTGGCTGTATTTTGTATTAAAGCAATCTCGAATATGGCGCATAACTGACAGAAATAATTGTCAACTGGGTAGGAATTATAGTATATATACCGATTCTAATACAGCCCTAATGCCAAGCGCTCAAAATTGATGGTTAGTGCTTTAATGTTTATACCGGTGGATCATGACAGAAATTAAAAAAGACAATGATGTAATTTACGAGGCTCGTCTTCACTGGGTTTTATTTGTTTGGCCTGTGGTCTTATTTATGTTTGCTATTTGGTTAGGATATTCCTTTCAAGTCTTAAGACCTATAGGTTTTGGGCTGGTATTAACAGCTATTTTTTGGGAAGTTGTTGTTTGGTTAACGTACCAATGCTCCTACTTGATGATTAAGCGAAATCAGGTGCTTTTGTGTACGGGTATTTTTGTAAGGCAGACGATAGTTCTTTCTCTAAACAAAATAGAAAGTATTGATATTCGGCAGTCCATTCTGGGGACTATTTTTCAGTATGGCTCTCTGATTGTGACTGGTACCGGTGGCACGCGACAAGTGATTCATTTTTTAAATAGACCATTGACTTGTAGACGCCATATCGAACAAATCCTTCATAGTTAATTGCAAATTTTTCTTCTCCACCAATAGCAAAAGTAAAAGTAAAAGTTATAATGAGCTCATACCATCATTCGTTAAGTTTATTGAATGATGGTATGAGCTTCTTTCGTTGGCCATTTCCTGGCTGAAAACCTCACGTTTCAACCATGATGAAACTTCTAGTAGTATAACCAATGAAATTTTCACATTTTCTGTTGGTTTGTTCTATACTGGTAGCTGTTACTTTGTTTTTCATCTCGTATATCAGGAAGCAATGATGAGTCAAAAAGATTATTATACTATCATGGGCGTGAAGCGTGATGCCTCCGAAAAAGAAATCAAAACAGCTTACAGACGTTTGGCTCGTAAATATCATCCTGATTTAAATAACGAACCTGATGCAGAGGAAAAATTTAAGGAATTAGGTGAGGCATATGAGGTCCTAAAAGATGCCAAAAAAAGACAGATGTACGATCAATACGGTACTGAATCAGATAAAATGAATCAACAAAATACTGAACCACCTTACTCTCAAGCCTGGACTGATATGGGACATGCTTTTCATGGTGCAGAGGGATTCGATGCAGATTTATTTGAGTCTTTATTTGGACGTAGGGGATTTCATCAGCAACCAAAAGGTGGCGCGGATTTATATGGTCATATTCAAATTAGTCTCGAAGAGGCGTACGCTGGCGTTAATAAAGAAATTAATTTGCCAACACCTGGACAGACAAAGCATCAAACATTACGCATTAAAATTCCTGCGGGAATAAAAAATGGACAAAAAATTCGTTTAGCTGGTAAAGGCGAAGTCGCTTCTATGGCAACCGCTTCTGCAGGAGATTTATATATTACAATCAATGTCGATAGGCATCCCATTTTTGATTTGGTCGAAAACGATGTTTATATGACATTGCCAATTACCCCATGGGAAGCTGCTCTGGGCGCTACTGTGAAAGTCCCAACCCTTGGTGGGTTTGTGGATTTAAAGATACCAGCAAAATCGCAAGCAGGCCAAACTTTAAGATTGAAAGGTCGAGGTTTTCATGCCAAAACCAATGGTGATCAATATATCTTATTGAAAATTCTTATACCACAACCAACGACGGATGCAGCAACAGCACTTTATGAAAAAATGGCAATTGAAATGCCGTTTAATCCACGCGAAAAACTGGAGAAACAAACATGTCAAAAAGCACAATGATCATGGGGATGTTGGTAGATGATCACAGTCATGTGTCATTTTTGGATGTTTGCGAGAAGCAAGGTATCTCAGAAGATATATTACTAGAGATGCTTGAGCATGGGTTACTTCCAGAAATTATTTCGCCAAATAGACAAACCGAGTTCGATCTAAATATGTTAAATCGAATTCAATCTGCTTGTCGTCTACAAATTGATTTGGGTTTGAATGTTCCTGGGGTGGTTTTAGCTCTTGAGCTAATGGATGAACTAGAACAATTACACCGTGAGTTGAGAGTTTTACGGCGTCATATGAAAGATGTTGTATAAAAAAATATCGTTAAGCGTACATGCTGGCTTGTATCGATGCCAGCATGTATGTTTCCATCAGCCTAATACCTCTCTTAAAATCCAAGTGCGGGATGTGGTTTGAGGTGTTGGGTCTACCCACATCAATACTGTCATGTTTTGAATATTGGATGGGACGGCTTTATCTTTTAACGCTATTGAAACATTATATTGCTTCCTGATATTTTGTAAGACACTCCATACTTTATTGATGTCCGCACCATGATCAATAAGCACCAATTGTTCATTTCGAAAAACAACATTTACTGCTTGATTAGACAAAGCATGTTTTATGGCATACTCAATTCGACGCCACTTTGCGTGTCTTGCTCGAATGATATCTGTTTGAGAAGGTTTTTGTTGAAAGGCAACGCGTGCATGAGCATTAGATGTTAAGTTAATTTGTCGATTTTCAGGTTTTTGTTGCAACAAAAAATCACATAGTGTGTCTACCATTCCTCTATAGCGTCCCGAAATATTGGGATTTGTTCCAGGTTTTGTGTTGATGTAGATGGCAAAGGCAAGTGTATGGGCATTAGCGGTGTATAAATAGCCAGATAAGCTCATAATCCCTGTCATAGAACCGGTTTTAGCCCTTAAAAAACCTCGCTGAGTTGGTTTGCGAAACCGCTTCATTAATGTGCCATCCTGACCGGCTATGGGCAGGGCAGCAATGTATTCAAAAGCGAGAGGAAAACGATCATGCAAGTAGCGCAATAGCCCAACGGTTTGTTCTGCTGTGATTTGATCATGGCGCGATAAACCGGAGCCATCAACCAAAACAGCAGAAGCCATATTAATATGAGTTTGTTGTTGAAGATAATTTTTTACCACGGTTTGTGCTTGCATCCAATCTACTGGTGAGCCATAGATAATTTGTGCGGCATGTAAAAATAAGCTATTGGCATATAAATTATCAGACGGTTTTAAGGTGTCGGCAATCAGCTCTTTAATAGGTTTTGATGAGTGTGTTGCTAATAGCATCGTTCCTTTGGGTAGCGTACCTGTAGTCACTTGCCCTGATATTTGAATATGAATGTGTTCTAAGCGATGTCGAATTAAAGATTGTGCATAAGAGAGGGGGTTTATAATAGGAATACGCGCCTGAACGGCTCCTTGTCCCATATTCATGCATCCGTTAACCACCAAATGATTTGCCTCTGTTGTCTTTACGCCAACACCACATTTCCCATTTGTGGTCTTCACTTGGTTATCCAAAACAAAAGTATTTTTTGGCGCGGTATATTCGATAACAGCAGGCTCACTGATACGGTAAGATGGATTTATCGTAACAGTAACGCGATTTTCATCTATCATAAGTGGCGCGGTAGGTGCACCATAACTATAAGTCAAATCTTTTGGCACAACCCCTGGGGCATAAGGTGTTAAAGACTGGTGATCACTGACGATGACAACGTTTCCTTCGATACGTTGAATACCAAAACTTTGTAATTGAGCCAGTAAAATATCAAGGTGTGCATGTGTGAAAGATGGATCTCCTGGCAAATATAAATATAGCGACCCGTTTAATACGCCTTTTTGTAATACCTTGGCATCTGTACTTAATTTTGTTTGAAATCGGTAATCGGGACCTAGTGCTAACAAAGCTGCTGCATCTGAAAATAGCTTCATATTACTTGCAGGGATCAATGTTTGGTTGACATGACGTTGGTATAAAGTTTCACCCGTATTTAAATCAACCACCATCATTCCCATATTGATATTGGGATCTACTTGGTTGATGATTTTATCAATCGGTTGCTGTAAACTTTGCGCAGATAATGCATTGCAAAAAAAAGGAACCAGTAGGGTTAAGAGCATCCGTTTCATTATTTATGTCATCCTATCGTCTTTTCTGGATCGTCTTGACGCACGCCCATGCGCTCCAATAAACCAGATAAAGTATCGTTATCGTAAAAAGTTATTTTTAACACACCGCCTTGGTGTGCATCGCTGATAATTTCTACAGGCGCTCCCATATAGTCAGCTAATATGTTTTGTAAATGAATTCTATCACAATCTGTTACGGAATGAAGTGGTTGACTCGTTGCGTGAATGGATCTGATTTCTTTTTCTAGGCGCCTGACGCTCCAATGCGCATGAATGATTTGGTTTGCAAAACGTATTTGCTCCGCTGAAGTTAGTCCGACTAACATTCGAGCATGACCAAGCGTTAGTTGTTGTTGTCGCAGTTGCTGTTGTACTTGCTCACAGAGTGTTAGTAGTCGCAAAAGATTTGCAATATGGCTGCGCGATTTACCAACCAAAGCAGCAATTTCTTCTTGTGTGAAGTGGAATTCGATCAGGAGTCTTTGATAGCCTGATGCTTCTTCAATCAGATTTAAATCCCTGCGCTGTATGTTTTCAATTAAAGTGACTGCTGCGGCTTGTTCGTCTGTATAATCACCAATAAGACAAGGAATATTGCAAAATCCTGCGAGCATGGCCGCTCGCCAGCGCCGTTCACCGGCAATGATTTCATACTGATTAAGATTTGTTTCTCTGACAATTAAAGGCTCAATTAAGCCTTGAGAACGAATAGATTGTGCCAGCTCCTCTAGACCTTGTTCGTCAAAGTGGCGTCTGGGTTGATATTTTCCACGCTTTAGTTGGTGAATATCAATCAATTTAAAAGATTGTGACATACGCATGTTATATTTAAAGGCTATTTATAAAGCCATCATAGCATTTTTTTTGATAGCTTGAAAAACATACCTTGTGTATTGTTTAATCCCTTGTTAGAATATGCCGTTTTGGTAATAGACCCTGAAACTTAGGAGTATAAGGTATGGCGCTGAGTAGCGTGCAAACGGTAGAAGTTATCAACCAATATAAACGTTCTGAACGTGATACTGGATCATCAGAAGTTCAAGTATCTTTGATGACTGCTCGCATTAAGTATTTGACAGAGCATTTTAAGCAACATAAAAAAGATTTTCATTCACGACGAGGTTTACAAGCATTGGTGAACAAACGACGTAAACTTTTGCAATATTTAAAAGCAGAAGATATTGGTCGTTACAATGCTTTGATCCAAAGTTTAGGCCTGAGAGATTCATATTAAGTTGTTGGAATTTTTTCAGAATGCTCTTGTAGGCGCACTTTTTTGCGCCTTTTTTTTATGGCAACTATTTGAAGTCCAGTGTAGCATTAATGGTTGCATCGAATGAGGTAAACGACTGTGGCAAAAGTGACTAAACAAATACAAATCGGCGAGCATGTGCTTACTTTGGAAACAGGTGAGATCGCAAGACAAGCTGACGGCGCTGTATTTGCTTCGATGAACGGTACACAAGTTTTGGTAACTGTGGTTGCAAAAAAAGAAGGCGCTGAGAACAACCAATTTTTTCCTTTAATGGTTGTTTATCAAGAAAAATATTATGCCGCTGGTAAAATCCCTGGCGGATTTAATAAGCGAGAAGGTCGTTTAAGTGAAGAGGAAACTCTACGTTCTCGCTTGATTGATCGTCCGTTGCGGCCTTTGTTTCCAGAAGGTTTTAATAACGAAGTTCAAATCATTGCAACCGTGATGTCACTTAATCCAGAGGTACCGGCAGATATGGTTGCGATGATAGGTGCTTCCGCTGCATTGGCTGTTTCTGGCATTCCCTTTCACGGTCCTATGGCGGGCGTTCGTGTTGGGTATCAAGACGGGATTTACTTGTTAAATCCTGGTCCTAAGGCGTTAGAAAAATCTTTGTTAGACTTGGTCGTTGCTGGTTCAGATGATGCTATTCTGATGGTTGAATCTGAAGCGCATGAATTAAGCGAAGAAGTGATGTTGGGCGCGGTCATGTTTGGTCATGAAATAATCAAGAGCGTGATAAAAGGTATCCGCGAATTTGCAGGTGAGGTTGGAAAATCATCTTGGAATTGGGCTCAAACTGAAACAGATACTATTTTGGAAGAACGTGTCAAAAACGTTGCAGCAGATTTAATCGCAGAAGCTTATTTATTGAAAGACAAACAGCAACGCTACCAGCGATTAGGTGAGGTACGTCAACAAATTATCGATATATTGTTAGCAGAACAAGCTGATTTACCACAAGATGCGATTCAACAAACACTTGAAACTCTAGAAAGGAATCATGTTCGAGAGCGGATTTTGGCGGGTGAACCCCGTATTGATGGTCGCGATCGTCAAACCGTCCGTCCAATTACAATTCGCACTAAAATCTTAGATCGTGCCCATGGTTCTGTCTTATTCACTCGCGGTGAAACGCAAGCAATTGTTGCAGCCACACTAGGAAACGAAAGAAGCGCTCAAATTTTAGATAAATTAGAGGGTGAAGTAAAAGATAGATTCATGCTGCATTACAACTTTCCTCCATATTCAGTTGGAGAAACAGGCATGATGGGTAGTCCAAAACGCCGAGAAATTGGTCATGGAAGACTGGCTAGAAGAAGCTTAACAGCGGTTTTACCAAGCCCCACTGAATTTCCTTATGTTGTCAGAGTCGTGTCTGAGATTACAGAGTCCAATGGCTCAAGCTCAATGGCGTCAGTTTGTGGCTCTAGTTTAGCATTAATGGATGCAGGCGTACCATTGAAGGCTCCTGTAGCTGGTGTAGCAATGGGTTTGATCAAAGAAGGTGAGCAATTTGCTGTTTTAACTGATATCTTGGGTGATGAAGATCACCTCGGCGATATGGATTTTAAAGTTGCAGGGACGACTAAAGGCATTACAGCGCTGCAGATGGATATTAAAATCAAAGGTATTACAAAAGAAATTATGCAGCAAGCCTTGGCACAAGCACTTGCAGGACGTTTGCATATTTTAGATGTGATGAGTCATGCATTATCTGAGCATCGAGATGAATTATCGGCCCATGCCCCACGCATTGTTACCATGAAAGTAGCTGAAGATAAAATCCGCACAGTAATTGGTAAAGGTGGTGCAACGATTAAAGGTTTAATTGAAAGTACTGGTGTTTCAATTGATATTGACGATACAGGTGTGGTACAGCTTTTTTCTCCGAATTTAGATGCTTTGGAAGAAGCACAAAAGCAAATCAAACTATTGGTTGCTGAAGTTGAAGTGGGAAAAACTTACCATGGTAAGGTCAACAAAATCGTTGAATTTGGTGCATTCATTAACTTACTGCCAGGTAAAGATGGATTGCTTCATATTTCTCAAATATGCGCTGATCGTTCACAAAAAGTTGAGGATGTTCTGCAAGAAGGCCAAGAGATTGAGGTTTTTGTTTCTGGTATGGATAAACAAGGCCGTGTAAAACTTGAGTGGAAAGATAAGCCAGCTCCAGAAAAAGTCGTGGCTACACAAGAACAGGAAGCGGGCACAACGCCAGTCAGTCATTCAGAAGAAGAGTAATCTTAACCCGGGTGAAAGCATGTCTTTCATCCGGGGAAATTTCAGTCTATTTAAAGAACATACAGAAATCTAACGAATAAGATTCAAAAATTCTGCACGGCTACTGGGATTGTGTCGCATGTCACCGAGCATGACCGATGTGGTCATGGTGGAGTTCTGTTTCTCAACGCCGCGCATCATCATACATAAATGTTGTGCTTCTACCACAATTCCAACACCACGAGCGTTGGTGATGTCTTGAATGCAATTTGCTATTTCAGACGTAAGCCTTTCTTGAATTTGTAGTCTTCTTGCAAAATAATCAACAATTCGAGCAATTTTTGACAATCCTAAAACTTTGCCATTTGGTAGATACCCTATGTGGCATTTGCCCAAAAAAGGTAACAGATGGTGTTCACACAAAGAGTACATTTCAATGTTTTTTACAATCACCATCTCATTCATGTCTGACTCAAATAGGGCATCGTTAATAATGTCGTCTATTTTTTCTTGATATCCTTTAGTTAGATAAGCCATTGCATTGGCAGCACGTTTTGGTGTTTCGCGTAAACCTTCGCGACTGACATCTTCGCCCAATTTTTCTAATATTTCTTTATATAATGTTTGCATTGTTTTAACCTTACCCTGGAGGCCACCCCATTTGACGGCCGCCTAAAATATGTAAATGAATATGATAAACTGATTGACCACCTTGTTGATTCACATTGTAAATCAAACGATACCCAGTTTCATGAATCCCCATGTCTTGAGCTAATTTTTTTGCAGCGAAGATCATTTTACCGATAAGAAGTTGATCATCATCATTTAACTCATTGATGGTACTCACATGCTTTTTGGGTATAACCAATAAGTGTATGGGAGCTTGGGGAGCAAGATCTCTAAACACCAAAAGCTCTGTTGTTTCATACACGATATCTGTTTCCAGTTTTTTTTGAGCAATTTTACAAAAGATACAATCCATTTGATTCTCAGCATCACAAAAGTATTATTATCTCGAAAATTGTTTGAAAAATCTACTTAACAACGATTGATGATTAATTAAGGATATTTAGTTCTAAGACTGTTGCATGATGTTTCATTTACTATCAATTTACGTGCGATTCTGTCCGAAAAAATAGCGCATATTATGTATGGTCATTTGATTTGATTTTTAGCATAATGGTACCTCAATTTTGAAAGGATAGAATTTTATGAGCTTAATGAATATCAATGCAGGCAGAGACGTGCCAAATGAAGTGAACGTGATTATTGAAATTCCAATGAGTGGTGAGCCCGTAAAGTACGAAGTCAACAAAGACTCTGGCGCTTTGTTTGTGGATCGTTTTTTATCAACCGCCATGATATACCCCACCAATTATGGTTATATTCCCCAAACTTTATCAGAAGATGGTGACCCAGTTGACGTTTTGGTTATCACGCCAGTGCCTGTCGTTTGCGGCTCTGTCGTTCGGGTGCGTATTCTAGGAATGATGCGTATGAGCGATGAATCAGGTGTCGATGCAAAATTAATTGGTGTTCCTGTCAGCAAGTTATCTCGGATGTATGATCATATTCAAAGCCATGAAGATTTGCCTAAACCGCTGTTACAATCTATCGAGCATTTTTTTAAACATTATAAAGATTTAGAGGAAGGCAAGTGGGTAAAAGTAGAGGCATGGGAAGGAAAACAAGCTGCTCATCAGGAAATTCTAGATAGTATTGCTCGTTACGAAAACGAAAAATAGTTTTTCATTGCTCAAACCGTTCGGCACATTCATTACCGAACGGTTATAATACCAAGCACTGAGTTACTGACCTTTTTTTCGCATTGCGACAGCAAAAAAGATATATGACCAACCATTTATTAAAAGTTCAATCGAGATAAATAATCCAATCACCCATAAAGCGCTGCTTGGCCAATGTGCCAAAATTAATATTCCTAAAACGATACTAGCCAAACTACTGATTAAAAAAAAGAACCAGCCGGCACTGTGAGTGCGTAACGAAATGGTCATCATGAACCTGAAAATACCGATGACAATAAATGTCCAAGCAATTAATAGTGTGACAATCGATGAGGCTAAAATTGGATCATAAATAACAAACCCACCCAAAATCATGTAAAAAAATGCGATCAACGCATGCCATAAAGAAGCCTGCCATCTCCTCGATTTGAATACGTCAACTAATTGAGCAATACCTGCAATTTCAAATAAAACACCCAACAGAAAAATACTCATTAGTGTTAAACTTACCACCATGCCAAGACTCAAAGAGCCCAACAAGATAAAGATTATTCCTAATCCGAATAGCCAACCCCAATTGCGGTTGATTGACTTTGATGGTGTTTGACTTGCTTTTTGTTTAGGTGCCATTAGATGATATCCTTATAGTCGTTAAAAGCGTTTCCTAGAAGTTTCAAAGACGCGTGTACACACAAAATGATTAAAGCACACGGATTTTATTTAGGCAATTATCTGTTAAATCATGCTTGTTAGACTTTGACTTTTTTTGAAAGCGCAGCTCATTTGCTTGGTCAATACTTGAAAGGGCGGCTCTTGGGTACGTTTTGTAAAAGGACTAGAGTAAAGGCTACTCAAGAAACAATATTAAGTTTCAATCAGGTTATCTGACAATGAGCTATGATCATCTTTTCGGTGCAACATAGCTTTGATTTGCGGGCCAAAGATTTGAACACATATTCCGAGAAGAATCAGGCATCCTGCATGAAGTTTCCAGATTTGCAGTGGTTCGTTGAAAATAAGGTAAGACGCTATCATCCCAAAGACAGGTGTTAATAAAGTAAACGGAATAATGGTTGAAACACGATATTTACCCAATAAAAAGCTCCACGCGCCGTATGCAAACCAGGTAGAGATATATGATGTGTAAGCGAGAGAAATTAGTCCTATCCAGGATAGATGTTGTAAACTGAATGCAATTCGTTGAGGTCCCTCTACAAATAAGGAAATCATAGCAAGCGGTGGCGTTGAAATAAGACATCCCCAGGCTACTAAAGACAGCGGATTAACCGCACCAATTTGACGTGTCAACAAGTTGCCTGCAGCCAAAGCAGCTGAGCCGCCTATCTCTAATAAAAAGCCAAAATAAGATGCTGTGTGGCTTACATGAGACCATACGATGCCTAATCCACAAAATGCGATGATTGTTCCTAACATTTGAATCTTGGTGATGCGCTCTTTTAAAAAAACACCTGCAAAAATTAAACTTAAAATCATTTGTACCTGTAAAATAATCGACGAAAGGCCGGCAGGCATTTCTTCTTGAATTCCCCAAAACAATAGAGAAAACTGAAGTGCGAACGTTATCAATCCATAAGCGGCAAGTTGTTTAAATGGAACAGCAGGTTTAGGCACAAAAAACACCAGTGGAATACTGACGAGTAAAAAACGTAATGTGCATAATAAAAAAGAGGGAATTTCGTTTAGGCCTAGCTTAACAAAAACAAAATTAAGGCCCCAAGCTGCTGCTGTTCCTATCGCTAGCAATAAATGAAGTGGGTGCATAGATTTTAAAACCAGCCGAGTGGAAACCAAATTAAGGAGCTATATTGTATCAAATTTATTGTCAATTTACTAATTTTTAGAGCATTATTAGTTTTTATCTTCGCTGATAGATGGCTGATTCAATGACATGGCCAAATCAATTATTTTTTTTGATTGCTCATCATTCACTTCGATTTGACTGACATCTTTTGTTAATTCAAGTAAAAAATTCGGTAACTTGTCTTGATGTGATCTCTCAGACTGATACAACATGTTGGCATGTGTGAAAATGTAATGCAGTAAATTTTTACTGATGGTGATTTTGTTTTCTTCCTCTGGGTGATTGGTATGACTATCACCAAATAACAACCATCCTGGCGAAACATTTAATTTGGATGCGATTTCTACGAGTTTGCTTAATTCTGGGACTGCCTCTCCTCGCAGATACTTCCGACAAATTTGAGGTGAGTGGCCAGCCATTTTAGCGAAGCGATAAATATCTACCCCAGATGTAGAGCGAGAAGAACAATAATTTTTAGCGATCAGTGTATCTCGAAGTCGATGCGCGAATTGCTTTGTCAAACGGGTTTTTTCTATCATGACAATATGGGCATTAGGTTTATGATTGGATAATTTACTCAAAAAATTGTAACAAACAACGATATGGAACACAATATTGCAATAAAAGGAAATCATAAGTTTCCTTTTGAAACCAATGGTTGACTTTGTGGGTTGGTAAAATTAGAATATGGACAATGTTGGCACGAAACATGCCATCATTGTCCAACAAGGAATGATAGGGTGTGAAGATGGAACAAGGCACGCTATCAAAGTAGGAAACAGTGGTTCAAGCATAGCTGTTAAACCTCGTATATTTTTATGGCTGGTATTACGGTGTAATTCCAGCCTATCTATTAATAAGCAACGCATAGAATCGTATTTGATGCATTGCTTTATGATTTAACCTTCTGTATACTTCGCTCGAGTCATAGCTTTTGCCATGTTAAAGGTTTTTTACCAGTAACAAGTCGAAAGCCTATTTAATAGGCACGTAGCTCAGTGGTAGAGCACCACCTTGACATGGTGGTGGTCGGTGGTTCGATCCCACTCGTGCCTACCATTTCTATGATAGACTACTGGTCTATTTTTAAGACTAGCTTGCTCTAGAGAGTACCAGCATGCCAAACATCACCTTTCCGGATGGAAAAATTCAACGTTTAGAAAAACCGATGACCATAGCTCAAGTAGCGGCTGGAATTAGCCCAAGTTTGGCTAAAATAGCTCTAGCTGGTCGTGTTGATGGCCAATTAGTTGATCTGAGCTTTCAACTAGAAACAGACTGCTCCTTAGTGATTATTACAGAAAAAGATCCTGAGGCATTGGAAATCATTCGACACTCAACCGCTCATTTGCTGGCACAAGCAGTGAAACTGCTTTATCCTACAGCTCAAGTGACAATTGGCCCGGTTATTGAGGATGGTTTTTATTATGATTTTGCTTTTGAACGCCCTTTTTTACCTGAAGATTTAGAGCGTATTGAAGCCAAAATGGAAGCATTGGCTAAGTCTGATGATTTGGTGACTCGGCGAGAGTTAGAACGGGACGACGCTATTGCTTATTTTCAAGGCTTAGGGGAGCACTATAAAGCAAAAATTATTGCTGACATTCCCGAAAATGAAGTTTTATCTTTATATCGTCAAGGCGATTTTGAGGACTTGTGTCGTGGACCACACGTGCCTTCCATAGGTAAATTGAAAGCTTTTAAATTAACCAAAGTTGCTGGTGCATATTGGCGTGGCGATGCTAAGAATGAAATGTTGCAACGGATATATGGCACAGCTTGGGTTGATAAAAAATCACTAGCTGATTATCTACATAGAATTGAAGAAGCAGAAAAGCGTGATCACCGTAAGCTTGGAAAAGTTTTAGACCTGTTTCATTTTCAAGATATTGCACCAGGAATGGTTTTCTGGCATGCCAACGGATGGGTGATTTATCAAACGATAGAGCAATATATCCGCCAGCAGTTATTAAAAATGGATTATCAGGAAGTCAAAACACCACAATTGGTGGATAAAGTATTGTGGGAAAAGTCTGGTCATTGGGATAATTTTAAAGATTCTATGTTTTTGACCGAAACCGAAAATCGTGATTATGCTGTCAAACCAATGAATTGCCCGGGCCATGTCCAGATTTATAATCAAGGTATTCGAAGCTACAGAGATTTACCACTGCGCCTAGCTGAATTTGGTTCTTGCCATCGATGCGAGCCATCTGGCGCTTTACATGGCTTGATGCGAGTTCGGGGATTTGTACAAGATGATGCTCACATTTTTTGTACCGAAAACCAAATTCAAAAAGAGGTCAGTGATTTGCTGGCTCTGGTGAAATCAGTATACAGAGATTTTGGATTTAATCAGATTACTTATCGACTTGCGCTCAGACCTGAACAACGCGTGGGTGATGATGTGGTTTGGGATAAAGCAGAAATGGCGCTTCGAGAAGCAATGCGGTTTTGTGAAATCGAATGGATCGATGCTCCAGGAGAGGGTGCTTTTTATGGGCCAAAAATCGAATGCTCCTTGGCAGATTGTCTCGGAAGGATATGGCAGTGTGGAACCATTCAAATCGATTTTTCTATGCCTCAACGCCTTGGCGCGCAATATGTATCTGAGGATGGCATGCGACACACACCGGTGATGATTCACCGTGCAATACTTGGAAGTTTCGAGCGTTTTATCGGAATTTTAATTGAGCACTATGCTGGCAAGATGCCTCTTTGGTTGGCACCAAATCAAGTAGCGATTTTGACCATAAGTGAAAAACATAATGCTTATGCAGAACAAATTTATCAAACGCTTAGATTGGCTGGTGTTAGAACAACAGTTGACTTGAGAAATGAAAAGGTCGGTTTTAAAATCAGAGAACATACTTTACAAAAAGTTCCATATCTTCTGATTATAGGAGACAAAGAAACCGATTCGCAACAGGTCACATTGCGGACGCGTGAAGGGGCAGATTTAGGAATGATGACTATTGAATCGTTCTGTGATAAACTGCGTCACGAAATTAGCCAAAAGGGTTTGACATCATTAACTTCATTCTCTTAATAAATAATATTTGGTGTTTATTCAACAAGTTATAGTTCTAAAGTTTTCGTTCGGATTGTTGAATACATACAATAGTGGAGGAATTAACCATTAGTGCAACAGCGAAGCGTGATACGGATCGCGCGCGAATTAATGAACAAATCACTGTGCCCGAGGTACGCTTAATAGATGTTGATGGCAATCAAGCCGGAATTGTTTCAACCCGGGAAGCCATGAAGGCAGCGGAAGAAAGTGGTTGTGATTTGGTTGAAATTTCACCAAACGCCAGACCTCCTGTTTGTAGAATTATGGATTACGGTAAATACCTCTTTGAAATCAGCAAAAAGCAAGCAGAAGCTCGCAAGAAGCAAAAGCAGATTCAAGTCAAAGAGTTGAAATTCCGTCCAACGACGGATGATGGGGATTACCAGGTCAAGCTACGCAACCTGTTACGATTCCTGAAGCATGGTGACAAAGTCAAAATTACTGTCCGCTTTCGTGGACGGGAAGTGACTCATCAAGAACTGGGTATGAAAATACTTGAACGCTTACAGCTAGACACGGCTGAGTTTGCCGCAGTTGAGCAACAAGCTAAGCGAGAAGGTCGTCAGTTACTGATGGTATTGGCACCCAAGAAAAAATAGTATGTGTTTAGTACACATCAATGCGGAGTATATTTAATATGCCAAAGTTAAAATCTCATCGAGGCGCGTGCAAGCGTTTTCGAAAAACAGCGAGTGGTGCGATTAAACGTCGTGGCGCTTATCGTAATCACATCCTCACCAAAAAGTCGACCAAGCAAAAACGTCATTTACGTGTAGGTTCGGGCACTTTAAAACAATGCGATGCGCGTTTGGCTGAGCGTATGTTGCACGGTAGTTAAGAGGAGAGTGAATTATGCCAAGAGTTAAACGTGGTGTGACTGCGAAAGCCCGCCATAAAAAAATCATGAAGCTGGCCCGTGGCTATTATGGTGCCCGTAGTCGTACTTATCGAGTTGCCAAGCAAGCAGTCATTAAAGCAGGTCAATACGCTTATCGTGACAGACGTCAGAAAAAGCGTCAGTTTCGCGCATTATGGGTTACACGTATTAATGCACAAGCACGCGAGTGTGGCTTATCGTATAGTCGATTCATCGATGGCTTGAAAAAAGCTGGAATAGAATTGGATAGAAAAGTGTTAGCAGATATGGCTGTTCATGACAAAGTAGCTTTTGCTGCTGTGGCTGAACAAGCGAAGCAAGCCTTGGCTGTATAGTACTGCTATCCAGTAATGTTTGTATATAAGTTACTTTAAGCCATGACTTGTCATCCCCGCGAAAGCGGGGATCCCTTCACTTCAGTGAACGAGTTTATAATGCAGGATGTCAATCAACTTCAACAACAGGCTTTTGATGCTATTGAGCAGGCAAAAGATGTCAGCGCACTAGATGCAATTAGGGTTGATTTTCTCGGAAAAAAGGGAAAACTCACCGAAATTCTTAAAGATTTAGTTAATTTATCACCTGTAGACAGGCCTAAAGCTGGTCAGTTCGTGAATCAGGTTAAGCGTCAAATTAGCGAGCAAATTGAAGTCAAACTTTCTTATTTAAAAGCGCAAGCATTGGAAGCTAAGCTTGTCGCTGAAAAAATTGATGTGACATTACCTGGGCGTCAGCGAACGATTGGGACCCTACACCCAGTCAGTCAAATCAAAACTAAAATTAATATTTTTTTCAGTCAGCTTGGTTTTGATATTGTTGATGGACCGGAAATCGAATCAGAGTTTTATAATTTTGAAGCTTTAAATATACCAAGTCACCATCCAGCTCGAGCGATGCATGATACATTCTACTTTGAAAATGGCCTATTGTTACGCACGCATACGTCGCCAGTTCAAGTCAGGATCATGGAGAAACAAAAGCCGCCATTTCGATTGATCGCTCCGGGACGTGTCTATCGTTGTGACTCTGATCTGACACATACACCCATGTTTCATCAGGTGGAGGGATTGATGATTGATCAATCCTCTACTTTAGCGAGCTTAAAGGGATTGCTGCAACGATTTTTTTCTGAGCTATTCGGGCGAGAACTTGCATTTAGATTCAGAGCATCCTATTTTCCGTTTACTGAACCTTCAGCCGAAATGGACATTGAGTGTACTCAATGTGCGGGAAAGGGGTGTCGGTTATGCAAATTTACAGGTTGGATTGAAGTTGGTGGTTGCGGTATGGTTCACCCCAATGTTTTAAATGCTGTGAATATTTCGCCAGAAGAATTTCAAGGTTGGGCTTTTGGTATGGGAATTGATCGGATTGCGATGTTATACTACGAAATTGATGATTTGCGCCTCATGTTCGAAAATGATGTGAACTTTTTAAACCAGTTTTAAGAGCTCTGTAATGAAAATTTGTGAATCATGGTTACGTGAATGGGTAAGCCCTCCTTTAACAACAGAATTGCTAAGTAACCAGCTAACAATGGCTGGTTTAGAAGTTGATGCATGCTATCCTGTGGCTGGTGTGTTTGACCACGTGGTTGTTGCCGAAGTTGTGCAAACCAAGCGCCATCCAGAGGCTGATAAGCTGACGATATGTCATGTAGATGCTGGCACAGGAGAGCATTTACAAATCGTGTGTGGAGCAAGTAATGTCAGAGCAGGTTTGAAAGTTGCATTGGCGATGATTGGTGCCCGATTACCAAATGATTTTCGTATTAAGCCCTGCAAGCTGCGTGGAGAAGTGTCTCAAGGTATGTTGTGCTCCACTTCCGAGCTGGGCATGGAGGAGCAATCATGTGGTATCCTTGAACTACCAAACGAAGCACCGGTAGGCATGGATTTACGTGAGTATTTGAAATTAGAAGATCATGTTTTTGATATTGACCTGACGCCTAATCGTGCCGACTGTTTGAGCGTTTTGGGTGTTGCTAGGGATGTGGCTGCATTAAATCATTTGCCTTATAAAGAATTGCCTCATTATGTGGTTGAGCCAACTATTACCGATACCTTAGATATCATCATCGACAAGCCAGATGCTTGTCCAAGTTATGTCGGACGAGTGATTTGTGGTATTCAGAGTTCGGCTGAAACGCCAATTTGGATGAAGGAGAGGTTGAGACGTTCTGGAGCGAGATCGATACATCCTGTGGTTGATATTTTGAATTATGTTATGCTTGAGCTAGGTCAACCTATGCATGCTTTTGACCTAAAAACGCTGAATGGCTCACTATGCGTGCGTCAAGCTAGAGATGGCGAGACACTGACTTTATTAGACGAACAATCCGTCACGTTGACACCAGCGGTATTGATTATTGCTGATGAAAAACATCCTGTCGCAATGGCTGGCGTCATGGGTGGCGAAGCCAGTTCAGTGAAATCTGATACCGTCGATATTTTCTTAGAAAGCGCTTTTTTTAGTCCACTCTTTGTCGCTGGGGTGGCAAGACATTATGGTTTAAGTACGGACGCCTCTCAGCGCTTTGAGCGAGGGGTAGATCCTTTGTTGCAACGTACGGCTTTGGAATATGCAACAACGTTAATTCAGCAAATCGCTGGTGGGCACGCAGGTCCTTTGCAAATCAAGATACAAAAAGAGCACTTGCCTCAGAGACCAAGCATTGATTTTCATCCATCTCGAGTCGAGCGATTAACTGGCCTTTGTGTAGAACAAAACAAAATGCTGAGCATTTTGGAAAATCTAAACATGCAAGTAGCGACAAGCCAAGGGTATTGGCAAGTAGTTCCACCTTCCTATCGATTTGATATTCAATGTGAAGCGGATATCGTAGAAGAAATTGTACGAATTCGTGGTTACGATAAGATTGAAGCAAAGCCGATGGTTGGCGAAATGCGTGCTGGAAAAATCAATCAAATCCAGCAATTAAATGAAAAGTTGTCCGTATTTTTTTCCGATCGTGGGTATCAAGAGACGATTAGCTATAGTTTTGTTGACCCTGACGTACAAGAAGCATTGTATCCAGGCCACTCAGCCCTGAGTTTGCTGAATCCCATTTCTTCTGATTTATCGCAAATGAGAACAGGCCTATGGGGTGGATTAATCGCTGTGATGATTCATAATTTACATCGCCAGCAAAATGCGTTACGGCTTTTTGAGTCGGGCGTGGTGTTTCATGATGAACATAATCAATTGATAGAAGTTCCTCATATCGCAGGCTTGATAACAGGCGATTATGGTCACTCCAATTGGACTGAGTCTTCTGGGACATACGATTTTTATGACTTAAAAGGGGATTTAGAAGCCATGTTCTCCCTATTAGGATCACATCGTATCAATTTTATTCCGACAACCCATCCTGCACTGCATCCCGGTAAATCTGCCAAAATGATGTATGGAGATATAACGCTTGGCGATATGGGAGCGTTGCATCCTGCATTGATGGATGCCTTAGATATTCAAACGGATGTTTATCTGTTTGAGTTATCTTTAAAGCCCCTATTGAATTTGTCAAAATTGAAATATCAACCTATTTCTAAATACCCACAAATGCGGCGAGACCTCTCTTTGATTGTCGCGGAAAATACTTCCGCTGGAGAAATTGAAGCTGCCATTCGATCGGTTGTTGAAACATCCTATTTGAAATCGTTTGATGTATTTGATGTGTATCATGGCGCATCAATTCCAGAAGGTAAAAAAAGTTTAGCAATTGCCTTGACCTTTCAGAGCAATAATCGCACACTGGTAGATGCAGAGATTCAGTCAATGATTGCGAGTATCGTGCAAAAATTAGAAGGCTCATTTTCTGCGATATTGCGCACCGAATAACAAGCTAAGGATAACCGCGCTCAAAAGGATGATTAAAGAGGAGCTCCCATGAATGCATTAAGCAAGGCAATGATGGCGGAAATGCTATGCCATGAGATTGGTTTATCAAAACCAGATTCTAAGTTGATAGTGGAGTTGTTTTTTGAAGAAATACGCAGCATGTTAGAGTCTGGAGAGCATGTAAAACTCTCAAGATTTGGTAATTTTATTTTACGCGATAAAATTGCAAGACCTGGCCGAAACCCCAAAACAGGGGAATCTGTCACAGTTGAAGCCAGACGAGTTGTGACCTTTAAGCCCGGTTTAAAATTAAAGAATAAAATAGATAAATATTATGAAAAATGATTTGCACTATGATCGACATGTGTTTTTATGTACGAACCAAAAAGAAGCCGGTAAAACTTGCTGCGGTAATCGTGGCGGTAAAATTTTTTTTGAATATTTAAAAAATCAGCTTAAAACACTTGACTTGTGTGGTCCAGGGAAAATTCGTGTCAGTCAGTCAGGTTGTTTGGGGCGTTGTGCTCTGGGTCCTTGTATTGTTATATATCCTGAAGGTCGTTGGTACAGCTATGAGTCATTCAACGACATAAATGACATTATTCAACAAGATTTTTGTCGTGGAGAACTTGTAGAACGACTACTGATTTCTTAGCCTTGATAGGTTATATCAAGAAACTAAAATTTACGTTTACATGAAGGTTATACACCCTGTAGTAATTTTTTTTAGATATACGCTTGTAGATTTTTTTAATATTGGTTAAAATCGCCCATCCGATAGTGGTGGTCTGGAGTTAGATTAATGAAAACATTTAGCGCTAAAGCGCATGAAGTGAAGCGTGATTGGTATGTTGTTGATGCTACCGATAAAATTTTAGGTCGCCTAGCCACAGAAATTGCAAGCCGTTTGCGTGGCAAGCACAAAGCCGAATATACGCCACATGTAGACACAGGTGATTACATTGTTGTTACCCATGTTGAAAAATTACGTGTTACAGGTCGAAAATTCAAGAACAAAATGTATCACAGACATTCTGAATTCCCTGGTGGTATCAAATCTGTTTCTTTTGATAAACTGCAAGCATCTCACCCAGCGCGCATTCTTGAGCTTGCGGTGAAGGGTATGCTTCCTAAAAATCCATTGGGTAGAGATATGTATCGCAAACTAAAGATTTATGTAGGTGGCGAGCATCCTCACACAGCGCAACAGCCCAAGCAACTTGATATTGAGGAATAAGTATTATGGCAAAAACCAAACAGTACTACGGAACAGGTCGACGAAAAAGCTCATCAGCGCGAGTTTTCTTGCGTCCTGGCAAAGGCGAAATTTTAGTAAACCGACGTGCAGTGGCCGAGTATTTTGGTCGTGAAACTGCGTGTATGGTTATTCGTCAACCGCTGGAAACTGTGGATGTACTAGGTAAATTTGACGTTTATGCAACCGTTGTGGGTGGTGGAATCTCCGGACAAGCTGGCGCAATCAGATTAGGTATCGCTCGTGCTTTGGTTTCATTTGATGAAACTGACCTTCCTGAAGGTTCTGAACCAGCATTAGATTCTTTTCGTAAGAAATTACGTGCACGTGGTTTATTAACGCGTGATTCACGTAAAGTTGAACGAAAGAAGGTTGGTTTGCACAAAGCTCGTCGTGCAACACAGTACTCAAAACGATAATCAGAACCATCTGCCTATGGGCCGATCTATCCTTTTGTTGAAAAGATTTTTAAGTCTGATGGCTGGGGTTGGTGCTTTGTTTGCGCTAACTCCATTCTGGTCATCTTGGAAGCCTAGTGCAAAAGTTACTCGAGACTCAGGTCCAGTACACGTTGATTTGAATCATCTAGCGCCAGGTCAGCAAATGACTGTAACATGGCGAGGAAAGCCTATTTGGATTGTGCGCCGCACGCCAGAGATGATAGCTCAGCTAGGCGACGAGCATCAGCTGCGTGATCCCCTCTCATTTCAGTCGCATCAACCTTCGGCTGCACAGAATCATCTTCGTTCTATTCATCCTGAATATGTGGTATTGGTCGGATTGTGTACCCATTTGGGCTGTATTCCAAAATTAACGGCAGGCACAAGCGTGATGCACCGAGAGGGTTCAGCCAGCTTTTACTGCCCTTGTCATGGCTCAAGGTTTGATTTGGCCGGAAGGGTTTATAAAAATTCGCCTGCTTCGACAAATTTAGATGTTCCCCCCTATCATTTTACAGCTTCGAATACATTGGTTATAGGAGAATCAGCGTGAAAAGCTGGTGGCTTCAGCGGTTGCCAATTTTGAATACTTGTGTCGATTATCTCAAACAGTATCAGGTTCCGAAAAATTTGAATCTTTGGTATTGTTTTGGCATTTTAGCCATCGTGATTTTTTTGGGCCAATGGATAAGTGGTTTATGGCTCACAATGTTTTATACCCCTTCGGTTGACGGTGCTTTTGATTCAATTGAATACATCATGCGAGATGTTTCTTTTGGTTGGTTGTTTCGATACATTCATACAACTGGCGCATCTGCTTTCTTCATTATTTTGTATCTTCATTTTTTTCGAGGTCTTTTGTACGGTTCTTATCAAAAACCTCGCGAGCTTGTTTGGATTTTTGGTGTGATTCTTCTACTACTGACCATGATGGAGGCCTTCTTTGGTCAAATATTGCCATGGAGTCAGATCTCTTACTGGGGGGCTCAGGTTATTACATCGTTGTTTAGTGTTCTCCCAGGGGGGGAATCCTGTGTCACTTGGTTAAGAGGTGATTATGCTGTAGGTGACGCGACGCTCCACCGCTTTTTTGCGCTACATGTTATTGCTATGCCATTGGTTATCATGATACTGATTTTATTGCATGTGATTGCGTTGCATCAAGTTGGGGCTAATAATCCGGACGGTATCGATATCACAAAATCTTCAAATGTTGGATTGGCTGATATGGATTATTTTTATCCTAAATATTGGTACCGAGATATTTTGGCAATTTTAATCTTCGGATTGATTTTTTTTAGTATCGTTTTTTTTACACCGGACTTGGGAGGTCTTTTTTTAGAGAAGGCTAATTTTTCACCGGCAAACCCAAACCAAACGATTGATAGCATTGCACCGATGTGGTACATGTTGCCCTTTTATAATTTGTTACGTGCTTTTCCAAGCAAGACTGGCGGTGTCATTGCTATGTTTAGTGCTGTATTGATACTGTTTTTCTTACCTTGGTTAGACAAAAGCGCTGTTCGTTCGATGCGTTATAAAGGTATTGTTTCCAAAATGATGTTGACGATGTTTGTGCTAAATTTTATTTTTTTAGGTTATATTGGCACACTTGAAATTACACCTATTTTGCAAAAAATTAGTCAAATTTCTGCTGTGCTTTATTTTGCATATTTCATCTTTATGCCTTGTTATACCCGTTGTGAACGTTATAAAAGTCTTCCAGTACGGATAACAATATGATGAGTCGGATCATCAATCCAGGCTGGTTTGTTTTTATTCTCATTCTTCAAGTGATTGCTGTCACGGATACTTTTTCAAAAAGCATAGCAAGACCAGAGCAGGGAAAAAATCATTTTTTTACTTATTGTAGTGGTTGTCATACCTTACGTTATGCGGGTTATAAAGCTGTAGGTACGCCGCCTAAAGAGGCTGAGCGCTGGTTCGGTAAGACACCTCCTGATTTGTCTAATGTGGCGCGTGTTCGAGGAAACGATTGGCTAAAGTCCTTTCTGAGCGGTTTTTACCCTGATGTACACGGCAAGTTTGGCAGTAATAATCACCAATTTGAAAATGTTTCGATGCCCAACGTGTTGGCATCTATTACGTCTACGGAATGCCGTGAACAAGTTGTAGATGATATCGTTGCTTATTTAATTGACGTTGCTGAGCCCGTGCGTCAACTTCGTCGCGAATTGGGAATGTATGTCGTGTTGTTTCTTGCTCTTTTTGTTTGTGGATGGTTTATGTTCATGAGACTTAGCAAACGCTGAGCGCCCATCATCTAAGTCTCGTTTTCTTGCGGTAATTTATATGTATTTAATGACGATTGCGTAGGGTATTATCTATCATTTGAAGTCGCTCTAGTTTTTTCCCATTTTTTATATTGTCATGGATGAATTCTTTTCTATCTGAAAAAAAACTACCATCCATAATAGTCTTTGGGGCGTGATGTAATACTGAACAATATTGACTTAAATAAGCATCGCGCAGAGGCTTTCGTATGTCTGTTTTGTTGGTTGAGTCTAATTTGACGCGTCTTTTAATCAAATCATACAACACACTTGTAATGGGTTTTTCTATTTTGCTTGTACCTCGTAATAGATTCCATTCCGCCAATAAAATTTGTTTTCGAGTTAACCCGTTAGCTTGAAAATATTCGTGCAAATCCTTTGAAAAAGCTACTTGATGATTTTCTGTACTATATTTAGCTATCTTATCGCATTCTTGCAGCTCTTCAACATAATAGTCGCGAACTTGTGATGCCAATGATTCTCCAAAGGCTGATATCAACGTGGTATTGGCTTTAAATTCGGGCGTATTATACTGACCATTGTATATCCAGTTCCTAGTTGACTCGTACATGTAATCGCGTATGCAGATTAATCCACTTGCAAAAACAAACCCCAAGTAAGTCAGTGGAATAATCATTAATAATTCAAAGACAGCTGGCATCGAAACAATCGAGCTTATTAATAAGAAACCTAACGCAATGATAATGCTAGCAACTAAAATGGGCATTAAGAATCTAAGTGCTATTTTTATCCAATTTGTTTCTGATGGCAGTGTGACGAACCATTCTTTGGCCAGTGGTTGTAGCGGCAAATAGATCGTATGGGCCAGTTTTTGAATGTTTCCTGCCAAACGAGCGTGATCAGCGACCAAGATGGCATTACCAATCTCAGCTACGGCACCACCATTACCTTCATGTAAAAATCCAAACCGAGTGAGCAGTGCTACAGATGAGCCAATTTCTCTCACACCAGGAATGTTTAAAGCTGATTGTAAAAGCCATGTGAACCAGCTTTGTGTTTCTTGTGCGGCATTCTCTTCGTAGCCATTATCGATAAGAACTTTGCCTTGTTGATGAAGTTGGTCAAAATATTGAATGAGTGCTTGTGTTTTTTTTTCGATATCTGCGCTTAAATTTAAAACATATAATAATGTATTTAACTGCTCATCGCTGCATGGTAGAGGAAACAGAAATTCTAGCGCTTCACGCAAGGCGATTAAGCTTTTGTTTTTAATTGTTTTTTCAATTTTTTTATAATGAATAACCAGCTCATTTCTTGCTTTAATATATTCTGGATCTATTTTTTGCGAGTTTAAAAGATAAGTTGCATATTTTAAAAAATGATCGATATTGATTTCTTTTTCGTTTTTGATGCAGTCTTGAATAAAAAAAGGTATTGCAGCACTCTGAATAAAATCATGTTTTGTCTTCTGAGGCGCGAACAAGAATCCTGGTATGATGCTTGAGATGCAAGCGATTAATCCATCGGAATTTGTTTCAAAAAAGCGCTCGGTAATCTCATCTTGTAGTGTTTTGTAACCCGTAAGTTTCTGTATTGTTGTGGTACTAGTGGCATTTATGTATGCCTGAAAAGAATTCAAAGACATCGATTCGTTTACATTAGATGATAGCCATGTTGAAAAATCAGATACCAGCTCCTTGACAAATGACTCTTGTGTTTCTTTTTCAACCCAATTGAAACCCATGATTTTTG